>ENA-OQIC01000520-OQIC01000520.1-human-gut-metagenome-genome-assembly--contig:-NODE-520-length-16817-cov-3.326962_pt1 | contig 16817 bp, 18 predicted proteins | sample MGYA00242572_ERZ504736 | MGnify/ENA primary metagenome ERZ504736 (study PRJEB26092, sample SAMD00036201) | human gut metagenome | host: Homo sapiens | study: EMG produced TPA metagenomics assembly of... | reverse complement strand
AAAAATTAGAAACAAAATGGCTAAAGAAGTTGCTGGACTAATCAAATTACAGATTAAAGGAGGCGCTGCAAATCCATCACCTCCCGTTGGACCTGCTTTGGGTTCTAAGGGTATTAATATCATGGAATTTTGCAAGCAATTCAATGCCAGAACCCAAGACAAAGCAGGTAAGATTTTACCTGTTATCATTACTTACTACGCAGATAAGTCTTTCGATTTTGTAATCAAGACTCCTCCCGTTGCCATTCAGTTGCTTGAAGTGGCTAAGGTAAAGAGTGGTTCTGCTGAGCCTAACCGTAAGAAAGTTGCCGAGATTACTTGGGAACAGGTTCGTACGATTGCTCAGGACAAAATGGTTGACTTGAACTGTTTTACTGTGGAAGCTGCCATGAGAATGGTTGCAGGTACAGCTAGAAGTATGGGTATCGCTGTAAAAGGGGAGTTCCCGGTTAATAATTAATAAACTTCAATTGTAATGGGTAAACTGACAAAAAATCAAAAGTTAGCTGCAGGAAAAATTGAAGCAGGGAAAGCATACTCACTGAAAGAAGCTGCATCTTTGGTAAAGGAAATCACTTTTACTAAGTTTGATGCTTCATTAGATATTGATGTACGTTTAGGTGTTGATCCACGTAAAGCAAACCAAATGGTGAGAGGTGTCGTTTCACTTCCTCACGGTACTGGAAAGCAAGTACGTGTATTGGTACTTTGTACACCGGATGCTGAAGCTGCTGCAAAAGAAGCTGGTGCTGACTATGTTGGTCTTGACGAATATATTGAAAAGATCAAAGGTGGATGGACTGATATTGATGTGATTATCACTATGCCATCTATCATGGGTAAAATTGGTGCACTCGGTCGTGTACTCGGTCCTCGTGGATTGATGCCGAACCCGAAGAGTGGTACCGTAACTATGGATGTTGCTAAAGCTGTAAGAGAAGTAAAACAAGGCAAGATTGACTTCAAGTTGATAAGAGCGGTATTGTTCATACTTCATTGGTAAGGTTTCATTCACTGCAGAGCAGATTCGCGACAACGCGAAAGAATTCATCTCTACATTGAATAAGTTGAAACCTACTGCAGCCAAGGGTACATATATTAAGAGTATTTATCTTTCTAGTACAATGAGTGCGGGTATCAAAATTGACCCGAAATCAGTAGAGGAAATCTAATAAAACAGAGTAACAATGAGAAAGGAAGATAAAAATACGATTATTGAGCAGATTGCTGCTACAGTACAGGAATATGGTCACTTCTATTTGGTAGATACAACAGCTATGAATGCTGCTGCAACAAGTGAATTGAGAAGAGCTTGTTTCAAGGCTGACATCAAATTGATGGTAGTCAAGAATACATTGCTTCATAAAGCACTTGAAAGCATTGAAGGTGATTTCTCTCCTCTTTACGATTCTTTGAAAGGTACAACAGCTGTGATGTTTTGCAATGTTGCAAACGCACCTGCTAAACTGATTAAGGATAAATCTAAAGACGGTATTCCGGGACTGAAAGCTGCATACGCAGAAGAAAGCTTCTATGTTGGTGCTGACCAGTTGGATGCTCTCGTAGCTATTAAGAGTAAGAATGAAGTTATTGCCGATATCGTTGCCCTGTTGCAATCACCGGCCAAGAATGTTATTTCTGCTCTTCAATCAGGTGGCAACACCCTTCACGGAGTTCTCAAAACTCTTGGTGAAAGATAATTATAACACATTTTATTTAGTAAATTAAACATTAAAATCATACAAAAAATGGCAGATTTGAAAGCTTTTGCAGAACAATTAGTTAACTTGACAGTAAAAGAAGTTAATGAACTTGCAACTATCCTTAAAGAAGAATATGGTATTGAACCTGCTGCTGCAGCTGTAGCTGTTGCTGCTGGTCCTGCAGCTGGTGCTGCTGCCGCAGAAGAAAAATCTTCTTTCGACGTAGTATTGAAGAGCGCTGGTGCAGCTAAACTTCAGGTTGTTAAGGCCGTTAAAGAAGCTTGTGGTCTTGGCTTGAAAGAAGCTAAGGACATGGTAGACGGTGCTCCTAGTGTAGTAAAAGAAGGTTTGGCTAAAGACGAAGCAGAATCATTGAAGAAAACATTGGAAGAAGCTGGAGCTGAAGTTGAACTTAAATAACATTAGCCTGGTTATCAGGTAATTCGGTTAAGAATCCTTCACAAGAGGATTCTTAACCTTTTTGTGTATATATTTAAAATTAAGTTCTCCAAATTCATTGACAGATGTCTTCAAATACTGTAAATCAAAGAGTTAATTTTGCTTCGACTAAGAATCCGCTTGAATATCCGGATTTCCTGGAAGTACAATTGAAGTCATTCCAAGACTTTCTACAACTAGATACCCCACCTGAGAAGCGTAAAAAAGAGGGATTGTATAAAGTATTTGCCGAAAACTTCCCAATTGCCGACACAAGAAACAATTTTGTTCTTGAGTTTCTGGACTATTATATTGATCCGCCGCGCTATACCATTGATGATTGTATAGAGCGTGGGCTCACATATAGTGTTCCATTGAAAGCGAAACTCAAGCTTTACTGTACAGACCCCGATCATGAGGATTTCGATACAGTGATTCAAGATGTGTTCCTTGGTCCTATACCTTACATGACTGACAAGCAACTTTTGTCATCAATGGTGCTGAGCGTGTAGTTGTGTCGCAGCTTCACCGTTCTCCGGGCGTATTCTTCGGTCAGAGTGTACATGCTAATGGTACAAAGTTGTACTCAGCCCGTATCACTTACCGTATAGATCATGGATTGAGTTCGCTACCGATATTAACAACGTAATGTACGCTTATATTGATCGTAAGAAGAAATTGCCTGTTACTACGCTGTTAAGAGCTATCGGCTTTGAGAACGACAAGGACATTCTTGAGATTTTTAACCTGGCTGAAGATGTGAAGGTTAATAAGACTAATCTCAAGAAGGTAGTAGGTCGTAAACTGGCTGCGCGTGTCTTGAAAACCTGGATTGAAGATTTCGTTGATGAAGATACCGGTGAAGTTGTTTCTATTGAACGTAATGAAGTCATTATCGACCGTGAAACAGTAATCGAACCGGAACATATAGATGAAATAATTGACTCGGGCGTTCAAAACATCCTTATTCACAAGGAAGAACCGAACCAGTCCGACTACTCTATTATATATAATACCCTTCAGAAGGACCCGAGTAACTCGGAAAAGGAGGCTGTGCTTTATATCTACCGTCAGTTGCGTAATGCAGACCCTGCCGATGATGCCAGTGCCCGTGAAGTTATTAATAACCTGTTCTTCTCTGAAAAACGGTATGACCTTGGTGATGTAGGTCGTTATAGAATCAATAAGAAATTGAACCTGACGACAGACATGGACGTGCGTGTCCTCACTAAAGAAGATATTATCGAGATCATCAAATATCTGATTGAGCTGATTAACTCAAAAGCAGATGTAGATGATATCGACCACTTGAGCAACCGTCGCGTACGTACTGTAGGCGAACAGTTGTCCAATCAGTTCGCTGTCGGTTTGGCACGTATGTCACGTACCATCCGCGAACGAATGAACGTTCGTGACAATGAGGTGTTTACTCCGATTGACCTGATCAATGCGAAGACTATTTCTTCTGTGATCAATTCATTCTTCGGAACTAACGCATTGTCACAGTTTATGGACCAGACAAACCCGTTGGCTGAAATCACTCACAAACGTCGTATGTCTGCTCTTGGTCCTGGTGGTTTGTCTCGTGAACGTGCCGGATTTGAGGTTCGTGACGTTCACTATACACACTACGGACGCCTTTGTCCGATTGAAACACCGGAAGGTCCGAATATCGGTTTGATTTCGTCACTTTGTGTGTTTGCCAAGATCAATGATCTCGGCTTTATTGAAACTCCTTACCGTAAGGTAGATAACGGAAAGGTAGATCTGTCTGAGAACGGACTCGTTTACCTGACGGCTGAGGAAGAAGAAGCTAAGATCATAGCACAGGGTAATGCTCCGTTGAATGATGACGGTACATTTATCCGTAATAAGGTTAAGTCTCGTCAGGATGCCGATTATCCGGTTGTAGAACCTTCGGAAGTAGAGTTGATGGATGTTGCTCCTCAACAGATTGCTTCTATCGCTGCATCTTTGATTCCCTTCCTTGAACATGATGACGCTAACCGTGCGTTGATGGGATCGAACATGATGCGTCAGGCTGTTCCTTTGCTGAGAAGCGAAGCTCCAATCGTAGGTACAGGTATTGAACGCCAGCTGGTACGTGATTCACGTACTCAGATTGCTGCCGAAGGTGATGGAGTGATTGATTTTGTAGATGCTACTACTATTCGTATTCTATACGATCGTACAGAAGATGAAGAGTTTGTAAGTTTTGAGCCGGCATTAAAAGAATATAGAATACCGAAGTTCCGTAAAACGAACCAGAATATGACAATCGACCTTCGGCCAACTTGCAATAAAGGTGATCGTGTGACGAAAGGTCAGATTCTGACAGAAGGTTATTCTACTGAAAATGGAGAACTCGCTTTGGGTAAGAATCTGTTGGTTGCTTACATGCCTTGGAAAGGTTATAATTACGAGGATGCTATCGTGTTGAATGAACGTGTGGTTCGTGAAGACTTGCTGACTTCAGTACACGTAGAAGAGTATTCACTCGAAGTTCGTGAAACCAAGCGAGGAATGGAAGAGTTGACTTCTGATATTCCTAACGTGAGTGAGGAAGCCACTAAGGATTTGGACGAGAATGGTATCGTACGTGTCGGTGCACGTATTCAGCCGGGTGATATATTGATTGGTAAGATTACACCGAAAGGTGAATCTGATCCTTCTCCGGAAGAAAAATTGCTTCGTGCTATCTTTGGTGATAAAGCCGGTGATGTGAAAGATGCTTCTTTGAAAGCATCTCCTTCTCTGAAGGGGGTAATTATTGATAAGAAACTGTTCTCACGTGTCATCAAGAATCGTAGTTCTAAGTTGGCTGATAAGGCGTTGCTTCCGAAAATTGACGATGAATTTGAGTCTAAGGTAGCTGACTTGAAACGTATCTTGGTAAAGAAATTGATGGTATTGACAGAAGGAAAGGTATCTCAGGGCGTGAAAGACTACTTGGGAGCTGAAGTCATAGCTAAAGGCTCTAAGTTTAGTGCTTCTGACTTCGATTCACTTGATTTCACCGCGATTCAGCTGAGCGACTGGACCAATGATGATCATGCGAATGGTATGATTCGTGACTTGATCCTGAACTTTATCAAGAAGTACAAAGAACTTGATGCTGAACTGAAGCGTAAAAAGTTCGCTATCACAATCGGTGATGAACTGCCTGCAGGTATCATTCAGATGGCGAAAGTATATATTGCTAAAAAACGTAAGATTGGTGTAGGTGATAAGATGGCCGGACGTCACGGTAATAAAGGTATTGTGTCACGTGTTGTTCGTCAAGAAGACATGCCGTTCCTTGAAGATGGAACTCCGGTAGACATTGTATTGAACCCGTTGGGTGTGCCTTCTCGTATGAATATCGGTCAGATTTTTGAGGCTGTTCTCGGACGTGCCGGAAAGAATTTGGGTGTGAAGTTCGCTACGCCGATTTTTGACGGTGCAACTTTGGATGACTTGAACGAATGGACAGACAAAGCCGGTCTACCACGCTATTGCAAAACTTATCTTTGTGATGGTGGTACAGGCGAACGCTTTGACCAACCAGCAACCGTAGGTGTTACCTATATGTTGAAACTCGGTCACATGGTTGAAGACAAGATGCACGCACGTTCTATCGGACCATACTCATTGATTACTCAGCAACCTCTTGGTGGTAAAGCTCAGTTTGGTGGTCAGCGTTTCGGAGAGATGGAGGTTTGGGCACTCGAAGGTTTCGGTGCATCGCATATTCTCCAGGAGATTCTGACAATCAAGTCGGACGATGTCGTTGGACGTTCTAAGGCTTACGAAGCCATTGTAAAGGGCGAACCCATGCCACAGCCGGGTATTCCGGAATCTCTGAACGTGTTGTTGCACGAATTAAGAGGATTGGGCCTGAGCATCAATTTGGAATAATGAACTAATGTGCCAATATGCCAATGTATCGATCAAGGTACATTGGCTGTGGCATTTCATAATTAGCATATTTTCTTATTGCACATTGGCATCAGCCAATCGGCACATTATTTAGTTAATTAGCATATTATATAATTATAAAAGTATGGCTTTTAGAAAAGAAAATAAGATCAAGAGCAATTTCTCGAAAATCTCTATCGGTTTGGCTTCTCCGGAAGAAATCCTTGAGAATTCGAGTGGTGAAGTATTAAAGCCTGAAACCATCAACTATCGTACATACAAACCTGAGCGTGACGGTTTGTTCTGCGAGCGTATCTTCGGCCCGATCAAAGACTACGAATGCCATTGCGGTAAATATAAACGCATCCGTTATAAAGGTATTGTCTGCGACCGTTGTGGTGTAGAAGTTACTGAAAAGAAGTACGTCGCGAACGTATGGGACATATCCAGCTTGTCGTGCCTGTAGCTCACATCTGGTATTTCCGTTCGCTGCCTAATAAGATCGGTTATTTGTTGGGACTCCCCACCAAGAAACTCGATTCTATCATTTACTACGAACGCTATGTTGTCATTCAGCCGGGTGTGAAAGCTGAAGACGGTATCGCCGAATTTGATCTGTTGTCAGAAGAAGAATACTTGGATATTCTTGATACTCTTCCTAAAGATAATCAGTATCTGGAAGATACAGACCCCAACAAGTTTATTGCTAAAATGGGAGCCGAAGCGATCTATGATCTGCTTGCCCGTCTCGATCTTGATGCATTATCCTATGAGTTGCGTCACCGTGCCGGAAATGATGCTTCGCAACAGCGTAAGAATGAGGCTTTGAAGCGTCTTCAGGTGGTAGAATCATTCCGTGCATCACGTGGACGGAATAAACCTGAATGGATGATTGTACGTATTGTACCGGTAATTCCGCCCGAACTTCGTCCGTTGGTTCCGTTGGATGGAGGGCGTTTCGCTACATCCGATTTGAACGATCTTTATCGTCGTGTGATTATCCGTAACAATCGTTTGAAACGATTGATTGAGATTAAGGCTCCCGAGGTGATTCTCCGTAACGAGAAACGTATGCTTCAGGAATCTGTCGATTCACTGTTTGATAATTCACGTAAATCCAGTGCAGTTAAGACTGATGCCAACCGCCCGTTGAAGTCTTTGTCTGACAGCCTGAAAGGTAAGCAAGGACGTTTCCGTCAAAACTTGCTGGGTAAACGTGTTGACTATTCGGCCCGTTCGGTAATTGTTGTTGGCCCGGAGTTGAGAATGCATGAATGTGGTATTCCTAAACTGATGGCTGCCGAACTGTACAAGCCGTTCATTATTCGTAAGTTGATCGAGCGAGGTATCGTAAAGACTGTGAAGTCTGCTAAGAAGATCGTGGACCGTAAGGAGCCGGTGATCTGGGATATTCTTGAACACGTAATGAAAGGTCATCCAGTATTGTTGAACCGTGCTCCGACACTTCACCGTTTGGGTATTCAGGCTTTCCAGCCTAAGATGATCGAAGGTAAAGCTATCCAATTGCATCCGTTGGCATGTACAGCGTTCAATGCCGACTTCGATGGTGACCAGATGGCTGTTCACTTGCCTTTGAGCAATGAGGCAGTACTTGAAGCACAAATGTTGATGCTGGCTTCTCACAATATTCTGAATCCTGCAAATGGTGCTCCTATTACCGTTCCTTCACAGGATATGGTGCTTGGTTTGTACTATATCACCAAACTCCGTAAAGGCGCCAAAGGTGAGGGGCTCACATTCTATGGACCCGAAGAAGCGTTGATAGCTTACAATGAAGGTAAAGTAGATATTCACGCTCCGGTGAAGGTTATCGTAAAAGACCTTGACGAAAATGGAAATATCGTTGATGTAATGCGTGAGACTTCAGTAGGTCGTGTAATTGTGAACGAAATTGTTCCGCCTGAAGTCGGATACATCAATACTATTATTTCAAAGAAATCATTGCGTGACATTATTAGTGCTGTAATCAAAGCTTGTGGTGTTGCTCGGACTGCTGACTTCCTTGATGGAATTAAAAATTTAGGCTACAAGATGGCCTTTCAGGGTGGTCTGTCATTCAACTTGGGTGATATCATTATCCCGAAAGAGAAAGAGACACTCGTTCAGAGAGGTTATGAAGAGGTAGAGCAGGTGATCAGTAACTATAATATGGGTTTCATCACCAATAATGAACGTTACAACCAGGTAATTGATATCTGGACACATGTAAACTCAGAATTGTCTAATATCTTGATGAAGACTATTTCTTCAGATGATCAGGGTTTCAACTCTGTGTACATGATGCTTGATTCCGGTGCCCGTGGTTCTAAAGAGCAGATCCGTCAGCTCTCCGGTATGCGTGGTTTGATGGCAAAACCGCAGAAGGCAGGTGCTGAAGGTGGTCAGATCATCGAGAATCCTATCTTGTCTAACTTTAAAGAGGGACTTTCTGTGTTGGAGTACTTTATCTCTACTCACGGTGCCCGTAAAGGTTTGGCGGATACCGCTTTGAAGACTGCCGATGCGGGATACTTGACTCGTCGTCTGGTTGACGTTTCGCATGATGTGATTATTAATGAAGAAGACTGCGGTACGCTTCGCGGACTGGTTTGTACTGACCTCAAGAACAATGACGAAGTTATTGCTACTCTGTACGAACGTATCCTCGGACGTGTATCCGTACACGATATTATTCATCCTCAGACCGGTGAATTACTGGTTGCCGGTGGTGAAGAAATTACAGAAGATATCGCCAAGAAGATTCAGGAATCTCCGATTGAAAGCGTTGAGATTCGTTCGGTATTGACTTGCGAATCGAAGAAGGGTGTTTGTGCGAAGTGCTATGGTCGTAACCTGGCTACGAACCATATGGTTCAGAAAGGTGAGGCTGTCGGTGTAATCGCTGCCCAGTCTATCGGTGAACCGGGTACACAGTTGACATTGCGTACATTCCATGCTGGTGGTACGGCTGCCAACATTGCGGCCAATGCAAGTATTGTTGCTAAAAATAATGCCCGTTTGGAATTTGAAGAACTCCGTACGGTAGATATTGTGGACGAAACTGGTGAGGCTGCCAAAGTGGTAGTAGGTCGTTTGGCTGAGGTTCGTTTCATTGATGTCAATACAGGCATTGTACTTTCTACCCATAACGTTCCTTACGGTTCTACACTTTATGTAGCCGATGGTGAAGTGGTAGAAAAGGTAAACTGATTGCGAAATGGGATCCATTCAACGCTGTTATCATAACCGAAGCTACCGGTAAGATTGAGTTTGAGGGTGTCATTGAAAATGTTACTTATAAGATTGAATCGGATGAAGCGACCGGACTTCGAGAAATTATTATTATTGAGTCTAAAGATAAGACTAAAGTTCCTTCGGCCCACATCCTGACCGAAGATGGTGATCTTATCCGTACATATAATTTACCTGTAGGTGGACACGTAGTGATCGAAAACGGCCAAAAGGTGAAAGCAGGTGAGGTAATCGTTAAGATTCCGCGTGCTGTGGGTAAAGCCGGTGATATTACCGGTGGTCTTCCCCGTGTTACTGAGTTGTTTGAAGCACGTAACCCGTCGAATCCTGCCGTCGTATCCGAAATCGATGGAGAGGTTACTATGGGTAAAGTGAAACGCGGTAATCGCGAAATCATCGTTACATCTAAGACCGGTGAAGTGAAGAAATACCTTGTTCCGCTGTCTAAGCAGATTCTGGTACAGGAGAATGACTACGTTCGTGCAGGTACTCCATTGTCCGATGGTGCTACGACTCCGGCTGATATTTTGGCTATTAAAGGTCCTACGGCTGTACAGGAATACATCGTGAATGAAGTTCAGGACGTATATCGTTTACAGGGTGTGAAGATCAATGATAAGCATTTTGAGATTATTGTTCGCCAGATGATGCGTAAAGTGACTATCGACGAACCGGGTGATACACGCTTCCTTGAACAGCAGGTAGTGGACAAACTCGAGTTCATGGAAGAGAACGACCGCATTTGGGGTAAGAAAGTGGTTGTAGATGCTGGAGATTCTGAAAACCTGAAAGCCGGTCAGATTGTCACAGCCCGCAAGTTGCGTGACGAAAACAGTATGCTGAAACGCCGTGACCTTAAACCGGTTGAGGTGCGTGATGCTGTTGCTGCAACTTCTACCCAGATTCTTCAGGGTATTACTCGTGCCGCATTGCAAACTTCAAGCTTCATGTCTGCCGCTTCTTTCCAGGAGACAACTAAAGTGCTGAATGAGGCTGCTATCAATGGTAAGATAGATAAGTTGGAAGGTATGAAGGAGAATGTAATTTGCGGTCATCTGATTCCGGCCGGTACAGGTCTTCGCGAGTTTGACAAGATCATTGTAGGTTCTAAAGAAGAATACGATCGTATTCTGGCTAATAAGAAGACAGTGCTTGACTATAATGAAGTAGAATAATACATTCAATTGACTATAGCTGAAAAAGAGCAATTGCCGTAAAGGTGATTGCTCTTTTTTTAGTTTATGTTACGTTACCGGATGAAGCGATTGGTCAATTTGCTTTTTGACATTAGCCAAACGATGGCGTAACATGTCAGGAATACAATACAGGCCATACAAATAATTCGTACAGTATATGGCAGCAACTCTGTATCCAGTAAATCGTAAGCAATGAATACAAATACATAATGGCTCAGATAAATGCCGAATGCGAGTGATGCCATGTGTGATAACCTGTGGTTTGAAGGTACCTTTATCTTCTGTACGATTACAAAAACCGGGAAGGTCATCATAAATACGTTGATACCTGCAAAGTACCATACAATTTCCAGATAAGCATAATTTCCCGGGAAGTAATTTTGTGTGATGACGTACCCATAAGATGTGATCAGGTATCCTGTCAGAAACATTGATGGTAATACTCAATAGTTTCTTCCAACTCCATTTCAGTGGATATTTTGTGAGATAATAAGCTAGCAGAAGATATCCGATAAAACCGGAGAAATAATAAAAGGTACCATAGTCATTCCAGTCACATACTCCCCATAGACCCATATTCCCGTAATTGCCCTGATAGCCTAGTGCTGGAGCGAACATTTTTACATATGGAGCAATCAGGCTGATTCCCCAAATGCCTAAGAATAATTTTAGTTCCTTCTTTGAAACTTTTTCCAACCAACCGCTGATAATAGGCATTATCAAATATAACCCAATCAACATATAAAGATACCACAACGGGACTGTGTCAAAATTGAAATTAAATATAAATGTATATAGTTTGAACCATAAAGCTTCAAGACTGTGATCTGGCATCGAGATCAGTGGATTTTGAGTATCGGGATTGATATAGTTCAGATATATGAAATACAAAACAGGCAAGACCAGTGACCAGAAAATCATTGGAGGGATCAGCGTCCTATCCTTTTCTTATAGAACGCTGCCATGTCGGTTTGTACGGGTAATAGCAATACCCCGGTCATCATAACAAAAATGGGAACACACGGGCGCATCAGGCTTCCCAAAAACACTCCTGTTAAGAACGATTCCCGATTGGCATCAAATTGGCCGATAAATGCATCGCAACTATGCGAGAAAACAACAAAGAAACAGGCGAGTACCCTTAACAGGTCAATCCAACCTATATTCTCTTTCTTTTTTAATTCCATGATATAATTGATTTAAATGTGTTAATGTGAAAAATGTACAATCTGTGCTGCTGTCATTATTATTAAATTCATTCTATTGCCTTTACTTTGTTCAGGTTGGGTAATGTGTTCCCCCCGATAGAAGCCGGTTTACTTTGGAGCGTCTTGGTTGAATGCGTCGGAAGCCTTGTTTTTGTATTATGTATACCGTCACGGAATGATAATGGCAATCGTCTTCTATGTTTGCGGTGAAATTTCTGATATGTGTTCTGGTGAATGATTTCTCTCCACTCGGACGGTTCCATATTACTTTTATGGAGTCCGATAATTATTCTGATAGAATGGTGTGAAATAATATATTTTTCCAAGTTGTTGCAAACTTCTCACTTGGGCTGCTATAGTGTAATGTTTCCGTGTCGAGTGTGATGCCTCCTTCATACGAAAAAGAAGTCGGGATCCTTTTTGCATTCACCGTCCGGTGAGATTGTGTGATGATTTCCCCTTCTGTGGACGAGGAGTAATTGGAATAGATTTCTTCCAGTAGTAACAGCTGTTTTTTAGTAAGCCGACAGAGCGCTCTAAGGAGCATGGGCAACAAACAGATTCCTTCGTCCGATATTTTAAATTGCTTTTTTATACTGTAATTAATATTTTTCATAGGCCTTAAGATTTTCTTTTGGACAAAGATAATCTCTTTTACCAAGTGTTACAATGTGTCTATTCGAAAAACAGATCAGATTTTACTGTTTTCAGCGTCCGGTTTATCAATAGTCGTTAATTCCCTCTTTATTTACCGAACATTCCTGTGCCTGCAGCGTTCCTATATCAAAACAATATAAATCAAGCATTATGAATTTTATCTGGTACATTTTGATAGGTATCCTTGCCGGTTATTTTGCCGGTAAGATAATGCGTGGAGGAGGATTCGGCCTTTTGGTCAATCTCTTATTAGGGATTATAGGCGGTGTGCTGGGCGGTTGGGTGTTTGCCCTTCTGGGACTGGCAGCAACCGGAATTATCGGTAGTCTGATTACTTCGGTTGTCGGCGCGATCTTATTTCTCTGGATAGCCTCCTTCTTCAGCCGCTCCCGGTGAGGGAGTATTTCTCGCAATGAGACAGTATCGTTTATTGTGGTTATATAAAAATTAATAGTTTATGGGAAGTGGAAATGCAAAATTCCTGGTAGGACTTGGAATCGGTTCTGCCATCGGTGCGCTGGTTTATCATTTTTCGCGCACGGCGAAAGCTAAAAAACTGAAAAATGATGTGTTCAATGCTCTTCATGAAATAGAGGCTGATGCCGAACTGGCAGTAGTCGAAGCAAAAGACAAAGCCGTGAAGGCTGGTGCCAAAGTAGCCGGAAAAGTAGCTGATAAAGCGACTGAGGTGAAAGAAAAATTGACACCTAACTCTTGATAGTGAGCGGTAGATAATGAACGGTGAACGGTAAATTGGAATGCACTAATTAATGTATTAAGTTTATCGTTCGCTGCTTATTGTTGATTACCGCTTTTAATATAGCCTGAGATAATTTAAAATCCCTTCCTGTTTTTTTCTTCAAATATCTGCTTTTTCCAGATATTGATTAAAAAAATGCTTTGGATTCAAATAAAAAATTGTTTTCGTATGCCTTGCATTCTATGGAAAAGAGTGCAAGGCATTTGTCTTTACTATAAAACATAATCTGTATCTTTGTAGCAGAAGAATTAGAATCAATCAATAATAAAAGATATGGAAAATCAAAATCCCGATAATCAATTACAAATAGAATTAAAAGAGGAAGTGGCTCAAGGAACCTATGCGAATCTGGCTATCATTACACATTCAAGTTCGGAGTTTGTACTCGACTTTGTGCGTGTATTGCCCGGGTTGCCAAAAGCAGGAGTACAGTCGCGTGTGATTCTTGCTCCCGAACATGCCAAACGTTTGCAAAGGGCGCTTGAAGAAAATATAGCTAAATATGAACGTGCATTCGGTCCTATCCGATTGCAGGAAGACGGAGTGGATACTCCTCCCATATTAGATATAAAAGGAGAAGCCTGAAAATAAAAAGGGTGTAGCCATCCGGTGCGATGGGTGTAGCCATTCGAGAGGGAGGGGGTAGCCTTAATGTACGGATGGCTACACCTAAAATCTTTCTGATGAAATGATTTCCGGAAATAAGCTCTTAAAAATTAAAAAAGATGTAGTGCATTGATTATTCAAATATTATTCGTATTTTGCAGCCCAAAATGTATAGTTACGAAATTAATATAACAATAATATAAATTAAAAAACAATTTAAAATGCCTACAATTCAGCAATTAGTAAGAAAAGGACGCGAAGTGCTGGTCGAGAAAAGTAAATCTCCGGCCTTGGATTCTTGTCCTCAAAGACGTGGCGTTTGCGTGAGAGTATATACTACTACTCCGAAAAAGCCGAACTCTGCAATGCGTAAAGTAGCTCGTGTGCGTTTGACTAACCAGAAAGAGGTGAACTCTTACATTCCGGGAGAAGGACACAACTTGCAGGAGCACTCAATCGTACTGGTTCGCGGTGGTCGTGTGAAAGACCTTCCGGGTGTACGTTACCACATCGTTCGCGGTACTCTTGATACAGCAGGTGTAGCCGGACGTACTCAGAGACGTTCTAAATACGGAGCTAAGCGTCCGAAACCGGGACAAGCAGCACCGGCTAAGAAGAAATAATCCGGAGTGATTCCGAATTCGATTTATTTTAATTAAAAGTAATAACTTTCGTTTTAGTTTGTTGGAATAAGCTATAAAGGTTGAGTAAATTCCCCGGAGGGGGAGTTGAAGACGTCAAGAAATAGACAACCAAGAACAAAAACATTATTTTTCGAACAAATGAGAAAAGCAAAACCAAAAAAACGCGTTATCCTTCCGGATCCCGTGTTCAATGACCAGAAGGTTTCTAAATTTGTAAACCATCTGATGTATGATGGAAAGAAGAACACTTCTTATGAAATCTTTTACGCTGCACTGGAAACAGTAAAAGCAAAACTTCCTAACGAAGAAAAAACTGCTCTTGAAATCTGGAAGAAAGCGTTAGATAACGTAACTCCTCAAGTTGAAGTAAAATCACGCCGTGTGGGTGGTGCAACTTTCCAGGTTCCTACCGAAATTCGCCCGGATCGTAAAGAATCAATCTCAATGAAGAACCTGATTCTGTTCGCTCGCAAGAGAGGCGGTAAATCTATGGCTGATAAATTGGCTGCTGAAATCATGGATGCATTCAATGAACAAGGCGGTGCTTTCAAACGTAAAGAAGATATGCACAGAATGGCTGAAGCTAACCGTGCATTTGCTCATTTCAGATTCTAATTACTATAAGAAATACCTATTTGATTAAAAACTTAAAGTAAAGGAAAAAGAAAATGGCAAAGAATGATTTACATTTGACTCGTAATATCGGTATCATGGCTCACATCGATGCCGGAAAGACAACAACTTCTGAACGTATCCTGTTCTACACCGGATTGACCCACAAAATCGGAGAGGTACACGATGGTGCTGCAACAATGGACTGGATGGAGCAAGAGCAGGAACGTGGTATTACTATCACTTCTGCCGCTACAACTACTCGTTGGAAGTATGCTGGTGATACTTATAAATCAACCTGATTGACACTCCGGGACACGTGGACTTTACTGCTGAGGTAGAACGTTCACTTCGTATCCTTGATGGTGCTGTTGCTGCTTACTGTGCTGTAGGTGGTGTAGAACCTCAGTCGGAAACTGTATGGCGTCAGGCTGACAAATATAACGTACCGCGTATCGCTTACGTTAACAAAATGGACCGTTCGGGTGCTGACTTCTTTGAAGTTGTTCGCCAGATGAAGGCTGTTTTGGGTGCAAATCCGTGTCCGGTTGTTATTCCTATCGGTGCAGAAGAAAACTTCAAAGGATTGGTTGATCTGATCAAAATGAAAGCTATCTACTGGCACGATGAAACAATGGGTGCTGACTATACCATAGAAGAAATTCCTGCTAATCTCGTTGACGAAGCCAACGAATGGAGAGATAAAATGCTTGAAAAAGTAGCTGAATTTGATGATGCGTTGATGGAAAATACTTTGATGATCCTTCTACTATTACAGAAGAAGAAGTATTGAGAGCTCTTCGCAATGCAACTGTTCAGATGGCTGTAGTTCCGATGTTGTGCGGTTCTTCATTCAAGAATAAGGGCGTACAGACTTTGCTTGACTATGTTTGTGCTTTCTTGCCTTCTCCGTTGGATGCTGAAAACGTAGTTGGTACAAACCCTGATACCGGTGCCGAAGAAGATCGTAAACCGAGCGAAGACGATAAAACTTCAGCTTTGGCATTTAAGATCGCTACTGACCCGTATGTAGGACGTTTGACTTTCTTCCGTGTATACTCTGGCAAGATTGAAGCCGGTTCTTATATCTACAACTCTCGTTCAGGTAAGAAAGAACGTGTTTCTCGTCTGTTCCAGATGCACTCAAACAAACAGAATCCGGTAGAAGTGATTGGTGCCGGTGATATTGGTGCCGGTGTAGGTTTCAAGGATATTCACACTGGTGATACACTGTGTGACGAAACAGCTCCGATCGTTCTTGAGTCAATGGACTTCCCGGAACCGGTAATCGGTATTGCTGTGGAACCGAAAACTCAGAAGGATATGGACAAACTGTCTAACGGTTTGGCTAAACTGGCTGAAGAAGACCCGACATTCACAGTGAAAACTGACGAACAGACAGGTCAGACAGTTATTTCCGGTATGGGTGAGCTTCACTTGGATATCATTATCGACCGTCTGAAACGTGAATTCAAAGTAGAATGTAACCAGGGTAAACCTCAGGTTAACTACAAAGAGGCTATCACTAAGACAGTTAACTTGCGTGAGGTTTATAAGAAACAATCTGGTGGTCGTGGTAAGTTCGCTGATATTATTGTGAACATCGGCCCGGTTGATGAAGACTTTACTCAAGGTGGTCTGCAGTTCGTTGATGAAGTGAAGGGTGGTAACATTCCTAAGGAATTCATTCCTTCAGTTCAGAAAGGTTTCCAGACTGCAATGAAGAATGGTGTGCTGGCTGGCTATCCGCTGGATTCATTGAAAGTGACTTTGGTTGATGGTTCATTCCACCCGGTTGACTCTGACCAGTTGTCTTTCGAAATCTGATGCTATCCAGCATATAA
>ENA-OQIC01000518-OQIC01000518.1-human-gut-metagenome-genome-assembly--contig:-NODE-518-length-16826-cov-2.695730_pt1 | contig 16826 bp, 19 predicted proteins | sample MGYA00242572_ERZ504736 | MGnify/ENA primary metagenome ERZ504736 (study PRJEB26092, sample SAMD00036201) | human gut metagenome | host: Homo sapiens | study: EMG produced TPA metagenomics assembly of... | reverse complement strand
CAAATGGTGCGAGAGTGATTGAGTTGGATGAAATGCAAATAGTTTCCGTACGTGGATACGCCTGAAGGAAGGGGTCGTACAACAGGTAACCTATCCTGTCCGATTTCATTAAAGAATAGAAGATACACAAAAGACAAAACTTAAATATAGATAGAATACCATGAAAAAGTTATTTGTTTTAGTATGTTTGCTTGCGATCGGATTCTGCAATGTGGCTTGGGCGGCTAAACGGCAGGCAAAACATGTAGTATTGATTGCGTTGGACGGCTGGGGTGCGTATAGTGTGCCCAAGGCAGACATACCCAACATTAAAAGCCTGATGGACGAAGGATGCTACACACTTCATAAACGTAGCGTATTTCCATCATCGAGCGCTATTAACTGGGCTTCCATGTTTATGGGAGTGGGTACTGAACTTCACGGATATACAGAATGGGGTTCGCGTACGCCCGAGATACCATCGCGGGTTGTCAATGAACATGGTATTTCTCCTACTATCTTTTCGGTTATGTGTCAACAGTATCCGGAGGCTGAGACCGGTTGCCTGTACGAGTGGGAAGGAATTAAATACCTGGTCGATACACTGGCACTGAGTTACCATGCACAAGCTCCTGATTATGATAAATACCCGACTGCTCTCTGCGAGATGGCTGAGAAGTATATCAAAGATAAAAAGCCTGCCATGCTTGCAGTTTGCTTCGATCAGTTGGATCATACCGGTCATGCTGTCGGGCACGACACTCCGGGCTATTATGAAAAGCTGAAAGAACTGGACGGTTATGTGGGACGTATCATTGCTGCCATTAAAGAGGCCGGAATATATGATGATACGATTATCATGATGACAGCCGATCACGGTGGCATTAAAAAAGGGCATGGGGGGATTACACTCCAGGAGGTAGAGATACCTTTTATCATTGCCGGTAAGAATGTCAGAAAAGGGGGAGAGTTCCAGGAAAGTATGATGCAGTTTGATACTGCTGCCACCATGGGATACGTTTTTGGAGTGAAGCAACCTCAAGTCTGGATAGGACGTCCCATGATACAGGTTTTCAAATAAACACTACTGTCACAACCTGAAGAAAAACAATGCACATAATATAAATTTGATAAAATGAAAAAGATTATTTTTATGACGCTTTTCCTGCTTGTCGCCATGACGGGACAAAGTAAAGGAAAGGGTGAGTTTACGGTTCTGCAATGGAATGTATGGCAGGAAGGTACAATGGTTCCGGGAGGATATGATGCAATCGTTAATGAGATAGTGCGCTTGCAACCCGACTTTGTGACATTCAGCGAAGTGCGTAATTATCATAACACTCGTTTTAACGAGCGTATTGTGGCTTCTCTGAAAGAGAAAGGACTGGATTATTATTCTTTCTATACGTATGACACAGGTTTGCTGAGTAAGCATCCGATCACAGACTCGCTCACTGTATTCCCCGAAAACGGAGACCACGGAAGTATCTACAGGCTGACAAGTTCCGTAAACGGACACAAGGTGGCAGTCTACACCAGCCATTTGGATTACCTGGATTGTGCTTACTACAACGTACGGGGTTATGACGGTTCCAGCTGGAAAGAGATACCTATTCCGACTACTGTAGAAGAAGTTTTGAAGGTGAATGTGGCTTCTCAGCGTGACGATGCCATCAAGATGTTCATTGCACAGGCTCAAAAGGATATTGCAAATGGTTATAGCGTGATTATAGGCGGTGACTTCAATGAACCGTCACATCTGGATTGGATTGAGGCTAATAAGAATCTGTACGATCACAATGGCCTGGTAATTCCCTGGACAGTAACTACATTGTTAGAGCAAAACGGGTTTGTGGATACATATCGTCACATTTATCCGAATCCACTGACTCATCCGGGATTTACATATCCGGCAGATAATCCGTTGAAAGAACCCGGTAAACTGACATGGGCACCGAAAGCGGACGAACGTGACCGTATCGACTTTATTTTCTACAAAGGAAAGAATCTTGAAGCAAAGAAAGCGATTGTCTTTGGCCCGAAAGGCTCTATCGTACGTAATAAGAGAGTGCAGGAGACATCAAAAGATAATTTCCTGTTACCGTTGGATGTATGGCCAACCGACCATAAAGGACTGCTGGTGACATTTAAGATTAAGTAATGTTTCACCACAGAGTAACACAGAATAACACGAAGTAACGCAGAATAACCCAGAGTATTCATGTCGACAATCCGTGACTTAATACTCACTCTGTGGAACTCTGTGTTACCCTGTGGTGAATAAATGCCCCCTTGATATTATCCTGTCGTTTAAATTTCTCCTCGCATCCGATCCTCGAATGCGGCTAATGCGGCTTTGGCGCCTTCTCCCATTGCGATGATAATCTGTTTGTAGGGACGGTGGAAACGTCTCCGGCAGCATAAATTCCCGGCACGTTGGTACGGCAATGTGCATCGATCACGATCTCGCCCGGACGATTTACCTCAACCACATCGCGGAAAATACCACTATTGGCTACCAAACCTATCTGTACAAAGATGCCATCCAGGCTGATCACCCGTTCTTCTTCTGTTTTGCGGTCTTTGACACGGATGCCGGTCACCTTATCTCCATTGCCTACCACTTCGGTTGTCTGCGAGTGAACAAGAACTTCTACATTCGGCAGGCTTTTCAGTTTTTCCTGTAAAACCTGATCCGCTTTCAGCTCGTCCATAAACTCGAGCACCGTAACTTTGGAGCAGATACCTGCCAGGTCGATGGCTGCTTCGATTCCGGAATTTCCTCCCCCCACGACAGCCACCTGCTTCCCTTTGTAGAAAGGTCCGTCGCAGTGTGGACAGAAAGCCACCCCACGGCCGATATATTCCGCTTCGCCCGGTACGTTCAGTTTGCGCCAGCTTGCACCGGTGGCAACGATTACCGCCGGAGCTGAGAAACGTTCTCCTCCTTTGGCTGTCAGAACCTTATCCTTTCCATCAAGCTCTATCTTTTCGATCTGGCGATGTTCGAGCAAATCGATGGGATATTGTGACATGTGGGTTTTCAGATTATCGGCCAACTGGCTTCCGGTTGTCGAAGGTACGGAGATCAGGTTCTCTATGCCTACTGTTTCTTTTACTTGTCCGCCGATCCGTTCGGCAATGACCGCTACATTCAAGCCTTTACGGGCCGAATAGATGGCAGCGGCCGAACCGGCCGGACCTCCGCCGGCTACAATCACATCATATTTTTTGATGGAAGTTTCCGCACTGTTCGTCTCCGTTCCATATTGTTCTTCCAGTTTGGCCAACAGTTCGCCAAAGTCACCACGCCCCACGTGGATCAGTTTACCGTCTGCGAAGACAGAAGGAACCCCCTGTATTTTCAGTGCCTCTACTTCCGCCTGGTTGATGGCTCCGTCCACAGTCTGGTGCTGAATCTGTCCGTTCAGCGTGGTCATGGCGTTGAGTGCCTGCACCACGTCGGGGCAGTTGGTACAGGTCAGTGACACGTAAGTTGTCAGGCGGACAGGTCCTTTCAATGATTTTACCCGGTTGCATATGCCTTCGTCCGGAAAGTTCTTTCCTTTTCCGTCCGTATTCAGGATGGCAAGCAGTAGGGAACTGAATTCATGCCCATTGGGAACGGCCCGGAAGGTGATACCTGTCCTGTGTTCTCCTTTGAGAAGTGTAAATTCCAGTCCTTTGCCTTCATTGATCCGGCAAGAGAGTTTCTCGGAGCAGGATGCCACATCGTTCAGGAGTTCCAGAAGTTCGGTGCGGCTTTCGTGTTGCGGTGAGACGGTGATGTCGAATGTATAGTTCGCCTCCAATGCGGCGAAGATGGTACGTAATTGTTCTTTTATAGCTGAGTCTAACATTATATCGAAGATTGATTAGAGATGAATGATTTAGAAAGATTTATCGTCAAGAGCTAAAAAAAGACCGATATGGGGGATACCGGTCTTCATAGGATTGCTGTTTAGATCTTACCGACCAGGTCGATGCTCGGCTTCAGGGTTGCTTCGCCTTTTTTCCATTTAGCGGGGCAAACTTCTCCGTCGTGAGTAGCTACAAACTGTGCGGCCTCTACTTTGCGGAGCAACTCGTCGGCATTACGTCCGATGTTGTTATCCTGTATCTCGGCAATCTTGATTTTTCCTTCCGGATTGACGAGGAACGTTCCGCGGTAAGCCATTCCGTCTTCTTCGATCATCACACCGAATCCACGGCTCAATACACCTGTCGGGTCTGCCAACATCGGATATTTGATCTTACGGATGCTTTCCGAAGCATCGTGCCATGCTTTGTGTACGAAGTGTGAGTCGGTGCTTACCGAGTATACTTCTACACCCATAGCCTGAAACTGTTCGTATTTCTCGGCAACGTCTACCAGTTCGGTCGGGCACACAAAGGTGAAGTCCGCCGGGTAGAAGAAGAAAATAGCCCATTTTCCCTTTACGTCTTCGCTGCTTACTGTTTTAAAACTTCCGTTCTGAAAAGCCTGTACTTTGAATTCAGGCATCTGTGAGTTGATAATTGGTTCCATAATTGTTTCTTATTTAGATTCATTCTTATTTGTTTCCGATGCAAAAATAGGGCGAATTTTCCCGTTTCAGCAAAAAATCCAATTGATAATATTTATCGGCTGATAGATGAAATCTTATAGGCTGCCTTGTTTCGTATGTCCGGTGCCCGATAATGGGGAGTGGCTTTCGTTTTGATACCTTTTTCTTCTTTTAGCTGTCAGAAAGAGAAGAATATCCCTTGGGGAGTAACCGGGTCTTTTGCGGTTCAAGTCAAACGGGAGGAGCGGAGGTGCCAAAACAGGGCGTTTTTTCTTCAGAAAGCAGGCTTTTGATGTCCGAAAGCCGGTGTTTGGGTCGGGAAGTGCCGGTGTTTTCCGAAAAAGAAGTAAGCATTTGCTCCGAAAGACGTAAGCAAGTTGAGAAAATGCTTACTTCTTTTTGGAATATCTCTATATGTTTTCCCTCATTACATATATTGTAATTGTTCCGAAGAGGAAAAAAGAAGGATTTCTTTCTGGTTGCCTCCGGAAATGAACATGCTGAAAAAGATAAAAGGGAAGCATCAAGATTGAATACTGTCCTTTTTGCTCTTTTCTTTCTTGAAGAACCGCTTCTTTACATAGAAACAGGAACTTAAAGTGATAAAACGGAAATTGCTGACGGGAAAAGGAGGCGAAAAAATCGCTTCACCCTACCTTTGCCCGGAAAAAAGCCAATCTGGAACCATTCGATTATCAATATGACAGAATGTAGTTTTAACCCCCTCCTTATCCGCCATCCAGTACCTAAGAGTCGTTAGTGTGTGAACTCGAGTTATCTAATCAAAATAGAAAGAAGTTTGCGTTTTGTTAAAGTTGCCCTCACCTTTAAACTTCCCTCTTACTTTTTAGTCATATAGACAGTTGCAACAAAAAGACAGATGATTATTTGATAACTTAAAAAAGGAAAGAACAATGAAAAGAATAAGTTTTTTATTAGCAGCCCTATTAATGATGGAGGAATGGTGATGGCACAAGGTCCGCGCAGAGGCGGTCAGGATATGGACCCGAAAACACGTGCCGAACGCATGACCGAGCGTATGGCGAAAGAATACTCTTTGAATGAAACTCAGAAGAAAGAGTTGCTTGAGGTCAATATGGCTTTCGTACAAAAGATGGGAGAGCGTCCCGGAAGAATGAAGCCGGAAATGAGACAAGGTAAGAAGGGGCAGAGTCAGGCTACCGACAGCTGCACTTGTAAACAGGATAGGAGAAAAGCTCCTCGCATGTCCAAAGAGGACAGAGAAAAGATGCGTCAGGAGATGAAGCTTCGCGTGAGTCCTACGAGGCTGGTCTGAAGAAAATTATGACGAAAGACCAGTATGCTGCTTATACCAAGAAGCAGGCCGAGCGGGAGCAGAGAAGAGGAGGCGGAAGATAAGCTTCAGCGTTGATGATTAGTGATGGGGCGGACATCGACATGGTGGCCGGTCCATCACTAATCATCAATTACTAATTACCAAAATACTTGTATATTTCCCCCGCTTTTTGTTCCTTTGCCGTACGATTTAATAAACTGATAATTCGAATATGAAAAAGCTTATTTATCTGCTTGGGTTGGCAATGCTTATGGCTGTCGCAGCTTGTTCCGGTTCGGCTGAAAAGAAAAAGAGCGATATCCGTGTTTTGATGCAGGATAGCACCGATGCACATGGAGTGCAGCGCATGACGGCCCGTAAGAGCGAGGTAGATATTAAATATAAAGGCAAAGAGTACCATTCGTTTATTTCCCGTACGCCCAATGATTCGCTTCCCCGGGTGGTAAGCCAGATGGGGAATACGTATGTCGACAATCAGATAGTGCTTAGGCTGACGCGTGGAAACGAACGTGTTTTCAGCCGTACTTTTACCAAAAAGCAGTTCGAGTCTCTGATAGGCGATGATTTTATGGCGAAATCTATCCTGGAAGGGATTGTTTATGATAAAACGACTCCTGAGGGAATAGTCTATGCTGCCAGTATCTGCTATCCGCAGACAGACCTGTATGTACCTATCTCCATCACGATCTCACCCGATGGAAAATAAGTATGAAGAAAGAAGAGCTTCTGGAAGAGGTGTACGATGAAGATACATCCGCCCGTTAAAAATACAAAAAGAACCCTTCTCTTTATTTATTCCCAAATCTTTCCCGTTTCTATCTCGTTATTTGCAGTGTGAAATAGTTCCGAAACTTATTATTGACACTAAAAAAATAACGATTATGAAGAAGATTTTGTCTATTCTTGTATTGGCCATTGCAGCCGTCCAATTTGCATTTGCAGGTGATATCATCACGAAAGATGCGATGAAATTGCCTCTTCCGGCACGTAATTTTATTAATCGGCACTTTTCCAATCCGCAGATTTCGCATATTAAGATAGAAAATGAGATTCTGCAAACAAAGAAGTACGATGTGTTGTTGACTAATGCAACCGAGATCGACTTTGATAACCGGGGCAACTGGATTGAAGTGGATTGTAAAAAAGCGGCTGTTCCTGCAACAATTGTTCCTGACTTCGTGAAGGAATATATGAAAGCCAATGGGTATCACTCTGAGTTTGTGACTCAGATAGAGCGCGACCGCAAGGGGTATGAAGTCGAGTTGAATACGGATTTGAGCCTGAAGTTTACCAAAGACGGTAAGTTTCGTAAAGCGGAGCATTGATAAATTGGAATAAACCTATTAAAAAAAGACCTTGATTATGAAATTTTTGAAATTTAGTTTGTTGACAGCCGTGTTGCTGTCGGCCGTGTTTGCTTTCAGTTCGTGTGGCGATGATGACGATACGGGATATCTTCCGCCGAGCCAGGCCATTCAGGATGCACTGAAGAAGCTTTATCCCAATGCCACTGCCATTAAATGGGAGCAAAAGGGCGTCTATTACGTAGCCGACTGTCAGGCGGACGGCAGAGAGAAGGAAGTTTGGTTCGATGCCAATGCCAACTGGCTGATGACGGAAACAGAGTTGAACAGTATCAATAACCTGCCGCCGGCAGTGTTGACGGCTTTTATGGAGTCGAGTTACAACAATTGGGTAGTGGATGATGTGGTGATATTGGAATATCCGAATGAACCTTCTACGGAATTTGTGGTAACTGTGGAACAGGGTAAAAAGGTAGACTTGTATTTTTCGGAAGGCGGTGGTTTGCTGCACGAAAAAGATGTTACCAACGGTGACGACACACATTGGCCCAGGGTTTAAAGGTTGAATGTGCTGCCCGAGGCATGTGAATAGTAAAAACAAGAGGATGTGCAATCTGTGGTGAGTTTTGCACATCCTCTTGCGCTTTATGGGGAATTGCTTTTTACATCGGCTTATAATCCTTTGCCAGTCCGCCTTCACTTGTTTCTTTATAAAGTGAGGGTAGGTCGTGGCCGGTTTGTTTCATCACTTGTATTACTTTGTCGAAAGAGACACGGTGCATTCCATCGGTAAATGAAGAGTATAGATTGGCGTCCAATGCGCGGGCGGCCGCATAAGCATTACGCTCGATACAAGGAATCTGTACCAATCCGCATACCGGATCACAAGTCATGCCCAAGTGATGTTCCAGTCCCATTTCGGCAGCATATTCAATTTGAGCCGGACTTCCTCCGAATAACTGGTTGGCGGCAGCCGATGCCATGGCACATGCCACGCCTACTTCTCCCTGGCAGCCTACTTCTGCTCCGGAGATGGAAGCATTTTGCTTGACGATGTTACCTATCAATCCGGCTGTTGCCAATGCGCGAAGGATACGCATCTCACTGAACTCACGGCTTTTGGAAGATGATAAAGAACGGCAGGCATCACTCCGCACGATCCGCATGTGGGTGCTGTTACGATTTTGCCTCCCGAGGCATTCTCTTCACTTACGGCAAGCGCATAGGCAAATACCAATCCGCGTGACTGCAAAGAAGCCTTGTATCCGGTAGCGCGGATATAATATGTGGAAGCTTTACGTCTCAGGTTTAACGGGCCGGGCAGCACTCCTTCTTGTTCGAGACCACGCTGGACAGACTCCTTCATCGTATCCCATACTTCTTTCAGATAGTCCCATATATCAGGATCTTCGCATTCTTTCACGTATTCCCAGTAACTTTTTCCGGTATGTTCGCACCAATCCAGAATTTCGGTCATGCTGTTCATGGAGTATACTTCCGGGCTTTCAATAGACGGTTGTTTGTTGTCTTCGGCCAATGCACCTCCCCCTACACTGTAGACAGTCCAGTTTTCCAGTTCATTGCCGCCGGCATCAAGTGCCACGAAGTTCATTCCGTTCGGATGGAAAGGAAGAAAGATTTTGGGTTGCCATATAATATCTACCGGTGCAGTAGGTTTCAGTGTGTCAATGATGGCTACATCCGTCATGTGTCCTTTTCCTGTCGCCGCCAGGCTTCCGTAGAGGGTCACTTTGAACGATGCTGCTTCAGGATGTCGTGTGAGGAACATTTCTGCTGCCTTGCGAGGTCCCATGGTGTGACTGCTCGAAGGTCCGGTTCCAATGCGATAGAGTTCTTTTATTGATTTCATATTAGCTAATTAGGTTGTTGCGCAAAGGTAATTGTTTTTTCAAAATTTTTGGTAACTTAATACCATTTCTTCTTTCGGAAAAACCAGTATACGGCTCCGCCCACCAGGAGCATCAATATCCAGGCATATACATATCCATATCGCCAGTCTAATTCGGGCATAATCTTGAAGTTCATTCCCCACACTCCGACAAGAAAAGTCAACGGAATAAAGATGGTGGAAACAATGGTGAGGCGCTTCATGATATCATTCATCCGCAAGTCATTGTTGGATATGTAAAGATCAACCAGGGACGATAGGGTTTCCCGGCATATTTCGATGGTTTGCAATACGAATTGCAGATGGTCGTTGACATCATTGAAGAAAGCACGGTTCACTTTGTGCATCAGGGAGTTTTCCGCCCTCAGGAGTTTCACGTATTGTTCCTTTAATGGAAGAATGGCTTTCTTCATCAGCATGTACTGTCGGCGGAGTGCCTGTATCTGGATGCCGATATCGTTACCGTCACTGATGGTGAGCAATTCTTCTTCCAGGTCTTCCAGGGAGTCGTCGATGGTAGATACGGTGGCGATGTAATTCCCCATTATGCTGTTTAGTAAGACACTGAGCAGGTAGTCGCTTTGTCTGCCCCGTATTTTTAGTACATCATTGTGAAGGGCGGAGGTGACATCGTCAAAGAAGTCGGTTTCGTTTTCCAGGAAGGTGAGTACAAAGTTGCTTCCTTGGATGATGCATACTTGTTGCTGTTCCAGTTCATCCAGTTCATCTTCCGGGCTTTTCTCTTCTTTGTTGTTGAAGCGGAATAGCTTCATGATAAGCACCGTGTACTTGTCATGCTCCTCTATTTTAGTGGGATGCTCGGCATTCAGAATATCCTGAAGGATAAGAAAGTCTATTTCAAAGTGACTGCATATTTCCCGGATGACTTCGGTGTTCTGAAGTCCGTGCACCTGCAGCCAGTTGATCTGCTCGCGGTTGAGAGAATTGGCGACAGTCTGGAAATTGACACCTGAAACCTCCTGCATCACAAGAGCGTTGTAAGTACATAAATGCAGGTGGGTGGGAGTCTGGCTCTCACCGTTATAAACTAATCTTTCACTTAACAGGTTATTCTTCATATTCTTCTTTTTTTATGCCAAATCGACTACCGTGATACCTGCACCTCCCAATTGGATATGTTCGTCGGCAAAATGGCGGACTCCCGGTATGGTTTGCAAATATTGGCGGATAAGGGTACGCAGGATACCCGTACCGGTCCCATGTAGGATGCGTACCCGGCTCATACCGACCAGGATGCGTCGTCTACAAAGTAGGTTACAGCTTGTAGAGCTTCGTCTCCCCGCATTCCCCGTACATCGATATCTTGCTTGAAGTTCAGCTTTTTTTCGTACATGCTGTCCTGAGTCTGGTTGCTGACAAAAGAACTTTGGCAGACTCTTGTTTTTGGGGGACTGCGTTGCTGCGTTCCAGCCGCTCCGTCTTTACAGTTGTCTTGATGCTGCCGAAGGCTACCACGGCATTCTTCCCGTTGATTTCAAGTACTTCTCCGACCGAACTTTGTCCTTTGATACGTACCGGACACCCTTCGGTGATGGGAGTTGCTTTGGGAGTTTGTTGAACTGCCGGCTGTTCTTTGGTGCCGTTTTGCTTTTTCTCCTTCTTGCGGTTTTGCTTCTCTTTCAGCTTCTCCATCTTTCGGGCTATCTTATCTTCCTGTTCCTTGGAAGTCAGGTTGTCTATCGATTCACGGAAGTCCGCCAGTTCCTGGCGTACCAGACGTGTTTTTTCTTTTTCAGCCTGTGCCTCTTTTATGGTACGGATGGTATTCTCGATACGTGCATTTGATTCTTGCAACAACCGCTCCGCCTCCTCTTTTGCCTGACGGATGATCTCTTTTCTCGACTTTTGTAATTCTTCCATCTCAGCCTGATAGCGGGCAATGGTTTCTTCCATATGCTTTTCGCGCTGGCGGATAGTCTGACGCTTTCCTTCCCAATAACGTTTGTCACGTACGATATCCTGCAAATACTTGTCGGCATTGATATATTCACTTCCCACAATCTCAGAAGCATCTGCGATCACATCTTCCGGTAATCCAATTTTACGAGCGATTTCTACAGCGAATGAACTACCCGGATTACCGATCTGAAGTTGGAAAAGTGCCTGCATCAGATGACGGTCATATAGCATGGCACCGTTTACTACACCTTCGTGATCCTCTGCAAAATGTTTTAGATTCTGGTAGTGTGTAGTTATAACACCGAAAGTACCCTTTATGTTGAATCGTTTCAGTACAGCTTCGGCAATAGCTCCGCCGATCTGGGGTTCTGTACCTCCACCGAATTCGTCAATTAAAATCAGACTTCGTTCGTTGCAGTTCTTCATCATGATTTTCATATTGGTCAAGTGTGAAGAATAGGTACTCAAATCGTCTTCAATGGATTGTTCATCACCGATGTCGATGAAGATACTGCCAAACAGGCCTACATGACTTCGTTCATGCATGGGTACGAGCATGCCGCATTGCAGCATATATTGTAGTAACCCGACTGTTTTCAGACATACGGATTTACCTCCGGCGTTGGGACCGGATATAATAAGGATACGCTGTTTGAGGTTCAGTTCTATGTCCAATGGCACTACTTTCTTTCCATGTTTGGCAAGCGAAAGTTGTAATAGTGGGTGGACGGCCATTGTCCAGTCCAATAATTGCTCGTTCTCCAGGCTGGGTTTGATACTGTTTGTTTGGATGGCGAAGTGACTTTGGCACGAATGAAGTCTATCTCGGCAAGAAATTCATACGATTGCAGTATTTCCGGGATAGAAGGACGCAGGGTGTTAGAGAACTCAGTCAGGATACGGATGATCTCCCGGCGTTCATCCCCTTCCAGTTCACGGATACGGTTGTTGGCTTCCACTACTTCCGCTGGTTCGATAAATACAGTTTTTCCGCTGGCCGATTCATCGTGGACGATTCCTTTGATTTTACGTTTTAATCCCGGAGCCACCGGAATAACCAATCGACCGTCGCGCATGGTTGGTGCCACGTCTTTGTCCACATAGCCTTCGGATTGTGCGTTTCGGAGTATGCTGTTAAGCGAACGTGAGATACTTCCCATCGTGTTAGCCAGTTCCCGTCGGATGCGTGACAGTTCGGTCGAAGCATTATCCTTGATTTTGCCATATTTATTTAAAATGCCATCAATCTTGGTGATAAGTTGTGGAAAGACAGTTATGTCACCGGCCAGTTTTTTCAGGCTGGGGTAGGGACAATCCGATTCTTCTTCATCATTGCGCTGCAGGAAACGGATGATGTCCCGGATGGTCTCCAACGAACGTCGTAGATCAAACAATTCTTGTTCGTCCATGTACATTCCTTCTATTCGGATTCGTTTCAAAGAGGGACGGACATCGAAAAAAAATTGGTCGGGAAAGTTATCTTCCTCTTGTATGATGCGAACAAACTCTGCAACCTGATTCAGCAGTTCATCAACTTCTTCAAAGTGATCGGAAAAATTCATTTCATTCACTCTCTCTTCTCCTAATGTGCTGAGACATTTGTCTTTTAATAATTGTCTGATTTGGTCGAATCCTATTTTCTGCTCAAAATTCTGGGGATATATCATGGATTATCTAATTTATCTATATAACAGTTTCAATTGAATTGTTCCGCAAAAATACGATTATTCCACGAAAAAAATGGCAAAATGTTTGTGGATTTAAAAATGATTCGTACCTTTGCATCGCTTTAAGAGAAAAGCACTACTTAACCGTAGTTTTGGAGAGGTGGCAGAGTGGTCGATTGCGGCGGTCTTGAAAACCGTTGTACTGCGAGGTACCCGGGGTTCGAATCCCTGTCTCTCCGCTGAGCGTCAAAGATAAATGACGGAAAAGTAAAAGTAAGTCCCGTAAAATCAAGGTTTTACGGGACTTTTTATATTTATGCTTGGACAAGTGAAAAACATGATTAGCCTGTCATCGCAGCCAAGAACATAACAATAATCAAATAACGTTGCAGGCTGTACAGACGGGCAAAAAGACTATACACTAATTTTGTATTATGAAATCAATAGAATTGTTTGTTGCATGTTGTTTGTCATAAGTTGTTTAGGTAAGTCTCAACCAAAGCAACAATCTGCCGATTTATATAGGTTGCCCTTATGTAATGAATGTGTGAAAATGAAATTTATTGTGCTTTGACACTAATGGGATCTGTTGAAGTTGATGATTTAAATGAAAATACAAATAAATAGAGATTTGATTAGGCTAATAGAAGAATACGCAGGAAGTTTGAATACGTATTCTGATGTGACATTCATGAGAAGAAAACAAGAATATCAACGATTAACGATACGGGATTTACAGGAAGGAGTTATTAATAAGAAAATCTATTGATTTGCCGACACTGCCTACCCTAAAAAAAAGATATACAATGAAAGTAAAATTATTGTTTTTGGTCTTCGTTCTGTATGCGTGTGGAACTAAAACGGTTTCGGAAGAGAAATCTTATGATCGAATAACCATGACGACTTATGAAAACAAGTATGATGAAAATAATCGTTTGTCAGAGGTACAATTGACCAGAACATCTCATCATAGGTATGAAGAAGATTCTGAAACAATTGATTTAATTGATGATAAAAGCACGTATTATTATACGTATATCAACAACGAAGAGTTTACGGTAAGAAGAAAGTCAAAGAGGTCGGGAAATATCAAGATTATGAGATATGCTCCCCAAAGGGAGGAGGTGTTAACATTAAATGCCCAAGGGGATACCATTGATTATTTATTGCAGAAATATTACGATAAAAGTAAACTCAAATTAGTGTATGTTAGAAATATAAACAATGACTATGTACTGCATGAAGACAACGACTATGAGGAAAAAAATGAATACGACGGGAATGGTAATCTAACAAAAAGAGTGCAATACTATTTTGACATAGGGAAAAAAAGAACCACTTACTTCTTTCGGGGACTATCTTATGAGGAAGCTAAAAAAAAGGATTCCCCGTACAGACGAGGACTATGACATCGTGTGCGATATAGAGAAAATGGCAGGAGACACCCTTATCAGGAAATGTATAAAGAATGGTATTGTCAGTTCTATTAACAAGACGATTGTTGACGAAAAAGGGAAAAAGGAATTTATATTCGACGCTGACATGAAGTTCACAGGTAGTTTCACGGAATTTAAGTCGGATGGTTTTGATATTCACGTTGATCGTATTGTACTGGACGATTGCACGGATGTTGATAGCACTTATTATAAGAATGGGAAAGAGGTAAGATGCGTTTATCTTTCGGATACGTCTAAACGTATTGTACTTTCTAAATATGATAAATGGGGAAATATGGTTGAGAGGGTGGAAAAGACAAAGTATTTTTATTCGCAAGACGGAGAGGAATTGATCAATGAAATGCTGCAAGTAGTGAGAGAGAATGAGAAGAAGAAAGAAAGTAGAAAGCGATTGAAAATATCAAAATAAAAAGGTTGTGAGAAATAAACATTTAATCGGGGTATGAAGGGGGGAGACAGATTCTTAGAAAGAATGACCGTTATTGTGACGATGATTTTCACGATATTCATGATTATCAGAATCGGCTACTTGCGGATCGGTCTCCTGACCCTCGTCATGTGCGCATGATCGGACTTTTCTCGTTTGTCCTCCATAGGTATATTGTATCGCTGAATACAGGAAGGTGCTGGAAGGCGACAGAGATATGCTAATCAGATACCCTCTCTTTCCTTCTAATGACTTTTCATTACGCTTTTAATAAAGATATTGGTAGAAGACAATTGTCTGAGACTAATTGTGAGTTCTATTCCTCAATGTGGCTTAATGATTTTCTGTTCTGTGATTCTCTTCGACTTTTTTTGTTGATCGGCTAATATTACAATGATAACAGACATTAGTATCAGTAATAAACCGATTAATGATTGTAATGTGAAATGTTCCGAAAATACCAATACGCCTACAACCACTGCGACCAAAGGTTCCATTGAACCAAGGATGGCTGTTGTTGTCGAACCGGCATATTTTACCGCTAAAATCAACGTAAGGTCGGAGATGACGGTAGATAGAAATGCCAATGCCAAAATATAAATCCGGCTTTTGTGCTGGGGATGGAGGATATACCTGCTGTAAATAGACTGTAGATGAAAAAGATTACGCAACCGCCTAAAAGCACATAGAACGTAAGCACTTCAGCAGGTAATTTACCTATATCCAATTGATTCAGAGCAACAATATATATCCCATAGGTTAATATCGTAAGAGCTGCGAGTCCGATACCCATCAATCGGATACTGCCTCCTCCCGACCAACACATAAGTGCAACACCGATTAGTGAGAGTGAGGCTGCTAAGAATAGAGATTTGGATTTTTGTTCTTTAAAGAATACTACCATTAAGAAGCTGACACAGATTGGATAGAGAAAGTGAATGGTTGTAGCCACTCCACTAGTTATATAATGGTAGGAATAAATAAGAAATAGCGCTGTAAGAGCATACAAGGCACCTAACCGATGATAGAGATCAGATGTTTCATATTTATTTTTAAAGTACTTTTGTGCAAAAGACATACTGCTCCCATCATAAGGGTAGAAAATAGAAATCGATAAAAAAGAATGTTGGATTCATTCATTTCCATATTTCCCATTAATGGAATTGTAAATAATGGAATGAGCCCAAATGTACCTGATGAAATCATTGCATAAATAATACCTTTTAAACTTTTCATATCATACAGAATTAAAATTTGAGCGCAAAGGTAGGTTACAGGGAAGAATGAAAAGTTACCAAAAGGTAATTAATGCATATCGGCCCTGATTCTACTTAAGGATTGTGGAGTTATGTCCAGCCATGCGGAGAGGTCTCTCATTGATAATCTTTGTATCAGTTTGGGCATTTCTTTAAGTAGATATTGATATTGTTCTTTCTTGCTCATCCAGTGGATAGATGAAAAATAGAAAGAAGATGAAGTAAGCCATTCCTGAAGAATCATTCTTCCCCAATTGGATAAATTAAGAGAGTCTTTGAATGAGGTGGCTAAGTCTTTACGGGAGATTCTCCATAAAATACAAGTATCTACTGCCTCTAAAGTATATAGTGATTGTCTGCTCTCTGTCAGGTTGGGTGAACTGAGTGGGACATCATTTTCTAATGCAAAAAATATGATAAATTCTCTGCCCTCTCTTAGAATCGTACTTTTTACAATCCCTTTCTCAACAAAATAGATATAGTGATCTGTTTGCCTTTCTTGAAGGATAATCTCTCTCTTGGGCACAGAAAATCTTGTGAACTTTTCAAGCAATATTTCTATATCTTTTTCAAAAAGTCCATATTTATCTCTTAATATTTTTTTAATCCCGTTCTCCATACTTTAAAGAAAACAAAAAGACACGATGCAATGTTGGCGTAATTCTGATAAAAATGTACGGCATACCACTTGTAAAAGTATACTTAATTATAGAAAGAAACGGGGAAACAGGCCGATATTGAAGTGGCAATGCTCCTGGGAAGGGTACACAGAAAACATACTCTATCCGGTGAAGTGATGCTATCCAAGAGTCAGAAACAGATATTAAAGTATATGTTTTACCGATGAAATCACTATTTTTGCTGCATATATGGATATATTGATTAATCAGGAGGAGATATAATGCTTGCATATACATATGTCGAACATGGGAAGTTTGAACTTTTGGAGAAGTTGAGGCCACAAATAAAAGATGCCCGGGATGCAATCGTACGTGTAACACTTGGCAGTATCTGCACCAGTGATCTTCATATTAAACATGGC
>ENA-OQIC01000517-OQIC01000517.1-human-gut-metagenome-genome-assembly--contig:-NODE-517-length-16828-cov-2.932280_pt1 | contig 16828 bp, 18 predicted proteins | sample MGYA00242572_ERZ504736 | MGnify/ENA primary metagenome ERZ504736 (study PRJEB26092, sample SAMD00036201) | human gut metagenome | host: Homo sapiens | study: EMG produced TPA metagenomics assembly of... | reverse complement strand
TAGTCTTCATTTTACCTTTGCATTTGGATTATACAAAGGTCATTATACTTATCCTATGGTGGCGCAATTTTCAACTGGAATATTGGCGCACTTTTCAATTAGTATCTACACCATTAATTTAACCTTCAGCCAATTTTGTTATTAAGTCACTGTACCATCTTACAACATCCATTACTTGATAAAGGCAAGACCTAAAGATAAAAGGAGACTGGGTTTCTTTTACATATTCTGAAATTTGTAAATTTAAATCAACTTTATGTGAACCATCTTGCGTAATATCTATCAGTTTCTCTATGGTGTGAGATATTGCTTTAGGGATGATGGAGTCGTTCGGCTTATTGACAAAATTATTATTCCTATAACCGCTTTTACCCACAATTAATCTTTCAAACATCCAATAGGAACAACATAAACACCATCTGTCCGTCTATAGGCAAAATCTCCGACACCAGTTAGTACCATACAAAAAGCAGGTGCCTTCATTCGGGAAGTATCAATAATATTGGTAAGTGCAGTTAATGTCTTAGCTCCATCCTCAATAAGTTTTTCTCCGCCTAATTTTATCTCAATTAAACCATATGCACCATTACGCAAATGCACCACAGCATCACATTCCAAACCATTTTTATCCCTATAATGGTAGACTGAACCATCCAAAGCATCTGCATAAACGCGAAGATCACGGATACACATCGTCTCAAAAAACAATCCAAATGTATTCAAATCATTAACCAGGTCATTAGGCCCAAGCCCCAAAGCAGCAACTCCCAATGAAGGATCTACATAATATCTTGTGTCAGATGTGCGCACTGCTGTTTTGCTTCTCAGATTTGGATTCCATGCCGGCATATCTTCTATCACAAATATTTTTCGTAAAGCAGTAAGGTATGCTCCTACTGTCTCATCGCTGATGTTTCCAGTATCATTTGTTGATATATCAGCAAGAATTGTTGCTATGCTTGCTTGAGAGCCCTGATGTCTAGCATATGAACGCATAATTCTTTTTGCTCGCTCCTCGTCTCTTTTCACGTTATCTACTCGCGATATATCACTATTTGTAATGGCTTTATAATACTCCGTCACTTGCGATAATGCTGCCTTTTCCGTTTTCTTTTGCAGAGACTTAGGCCAACCGCCACGACAAGCGGCAAATGCAAGCATTGGCAATGTCAGTTTGTTTAATGCTCCTATTCTATCAGGAGTAAGAAACAAATCCGACAAACTAACCTCTCCTGTAGATTCTCCTGACTCCCAAAGACTCATAGGACGCATAGTAAGCCATCCGTATCTTCCAGTTCCAGTATGATGAATTTCTTTCATATCAGCTGGAACTGCAGATCCTGTAAGCATAAACTGACCATCGTCATCTCTATGATCAACTTCAAACCGAATGGCATCCCAAAACTGAGGAACATGTTGCCATTCATCAATCAAACGTGGCGTTTCTCCTTCAAGCAAAAAACGGATATTAGTTTGCGCCATCTGTTTATACTGTTCTTGCTTTACTGGGTCGTCCATATAAATGATGCTTTTAGCTTGTTGTTCAGCCGTAGTCGTCTTACCACAAGCCTTTGGACCTTCAATTAAAACAGCCCCCATTGCCTCTAACTTATCACGCAATAATTTATCTGCTATTCGATTTTTATATTCCATGGATACATAGTTTTTGCAAAGATAGGGAAATAGTTTATGAATCATATAAATTGCAACACAAATTTGGAAATTTGGATAAAATACATTTGGAAATTTGGCGTATTTTTGTTTGGCAATTTGGCGAATTATAATTATTTCCTTCGACTTTTCGTTTGCTGCTTACATACCGTTACTATCGCAAACATCAAACACCTCCTCCGATAAGCTTCTTCCTCTTCGTCAGATCTCCGGCCATCCCAAGGCAGGTCAGAGGTCGAGCCACCACCTCCGGAGGAAACCGGTACGGGTTGTCCACCGATAAGTGCATCGGCAACGGCAAAAATCAGATTGCGCGCCGATGGTATAGCCAGCTGGTCAAGCAGTGTATTCAACTCTGACTCCAAACTTTCGTTTGTGTCAGAAAGAGATTTGTTCTCCCGTCTCAGTTGATAAAGCTCCCCATAATCCGCCAATACATTACGCTGGGCGGCTTCAACCTGCCGTGCAGCATCATCCTGTACAGTGATTCTATCTTGCGGACAATTTCGGTAAACTGCTTGGCAATACGTTGGTTCTGCCGCTCGACCCATTTGTCAGTACCGAACAAGGGTACTTTCTCGGTAATTTGAGGTGGCATGAAATCAACTTTGTGGTTGCGGAACGGCTGAACAACTGAACGTGCTTTTGTCGCATCTGCGGTCAGCCGCTCCAGTTCCTGCTCCTTTGCGTGGAGCTTGTCGGTCTTGTCTTCGAGTTTGGTCTGATACTCGGCAATGAGTTTCTGTATATCCGCTTTCTGCGCTTCATATCTGTCGAGTGTGATCTTGCCGGAAGCCAGTTCCTTTTCCGTCTCTTCAAGTTGCAGCCTATAACTGAAAATCTTTGATTCCAGATTCTGCATCATGGATTGAAGTCCCTTGACGGCTTTCTCCGCCTGTTTTGCCTCCTTGGTCAGTTTGCGGATATAATCGCGTTTGTGCAGATGATGCACGTTACGCCCCTCAATACTGTCACCTCGTTCGAGACCGTATTTGCTACCGACATCTTCATACAAGAATGTGTGCATTTCTTTCAATATCTGACCATATTCATAGCGGTCTTTCCCGAACTTTGCCGACCACATCACACACTTCCGTCCGCTTTTGGGGCGAATACCAACAGGAACAACCAAGGCATGAATATGCGGACTGCTCTCATCAAGATGTACCTGAAACCCGACAATGTTCTCCTGCCCGTATATTTGGACACACCAGTCATAGACATCTTTCGCCCAATTCTCGATTTCCTCGCAACGGTGCAGGTGGCTGTTGTCCGCACCTTTCTCCAGATTGACGGACTGATTCCCGAAAGCCATTTCAAGCGTCCGGTCATGGTTTCCTCCGAAGACAAACTTAGCGCAACAGTTCGGTTGGATTTTGCTGTCCGCCTTGAACGGCTTCCAACCCAATTCGTCCAGCCGTTCTTGCAGACGGACTTCAAGCGATTTCTCCTGATAACCCAACGGATGTATCTTTCCGTCAGGACCGATCTCGAAATTCAATTTCATTCTGGTCCTGTCGTAGTGGTTGGTCGGATCCTGATTCTTTCTGTCAATCTTGTCATCGTTCCAACGTCTTTCATTTTCATTGGCCTCTGCCGTGCCGAATGATTTGCCGGCTCCGACGTGCATAGCTTGTTTTATATCTGTATTCATATAGGTATTCTTTTTATAAATGATTTATGTTTGAGCTTGCTCACTCCGAACCGGATTCTGCCGGATGCCGGAGGAACTTTATTGCTGTCAGGCAAAAAGTCCTTATTATGTTATGGACTTTCTTATAAATTCCCGAAGTAAGACTTCGGATTACTCCACCAATGCCAGATCCAGTCCGTCAATGAGCAACTGCAAAGCAGGGTTACGCTGTATCATCAGTTGAAGTATTTGACGTTTGGACGGTGAAAAGAGAAAGAAATCTGCAATGTCCAACCCTTGACTGCGTTGTTCTTCAGTCGCTGTACGTTCTAGAATGTCAGAGACAGTAACCTTTTTACAAATGCCAGATAATAAAGCGGACTTCGCGTTCCATTGTTCGGTTGCTCCTAAATCAGGGATGAGAGTAACCTCCCTGCTTTTGAGAACCTGCATAGCTTCACTGTTGAAACAACCGTTCTTTCCACCTGTTGCCAGCCATATATAATCGGGGATAAAATGGCTCATTACAACAGCGGTCTTTTCACTTTCCACCAGCATTACCGGAGACGATGAATTTTTCAGAAGATGTTCTCCAAACAGACACTGCTTCAAACGGAAATCATGCAACTTCAACTCAGAATGCGCCCAGCTGACAAAAGCCTGAGGCCCTTTAACCCGATGCCCTGTCTCTGCATTATAGCACATTACCTTTCCGGTTCTTACCTGCCCATTTATATCTATCTGCCAGAAAACCGCTGCGCCTCCCCATTTTGAAGATGTCCCTATGCGATACATTTCAAACAATCTGGTTGTCTCATCTTCACCAAATACATGACAGAAATACTGATATAAAGGGTTGATTGAATAATGCGACAGACTCCTTAACACATAAGATGATGGAATATACGAAGGAACAATACAAGACGGAGTTTTATCTGCCTGCTTATAAGGGCAGAAAGGAGCGACTTGCCGTTTCCCTCATCCATTTCCAACACATCAGGATTATCCTTGAAGTATTCTTTAGGTGTATAGTGGTAGCCACAACTGTTTTCACGATCACACTTACCGACATTTTCGGGAAAGCAAATGTTGCCCTGTTCATCAATATACCTGACAAAACACCGGCTTTTACCACAGCTCGGACAAGTAGTCTTGCTTCCAGGTCGGTATTTCTGTAAATGGAATCTGTATTCACTCATGGTCCTCTGATTTTAGTGTGGTTGCACTCTGCACTTTTGCACTTTGAGAAATTTGCTTGGTATCTTGGTAAGACGAAAGTGCAATAGTGCAAGGTGCATCAGTGTTTTCTGTCATAAGTTTGCGATAGACTCCATGCTGAAGTTTTTCTATTAGAGGGTGCTGAAGTCGACACAATTGGTCAAGCGCATAATAGACGGTACGTCTGGACATATCGACTTTTCTACCAGCAATAACAGCATCCCCGGAAGTAAACCTATCTCCCAATAGGGAAAGCCAGACTTCCTTCGTTTCGCCGATACTGTTTATGACAATGGTTTCCTGGATCCTCCTGTATGTTTCCTCATAATAATCAATCATACGGATTGCCGATTCTACGGAATCCCACTCAATATATTGCATATCTCCACTATCAGTAGCCCATTTCATTACCTGAAACAACAGGGCAAGACGTGCTACATGGCCGTTGAGTTTCATCTTCCGGCTTTCAACATTCGCATCATCCTCAATGGCATTTACAGCATCGATAATTCCATTGTACCATTCATAAAAGTATTCTTCCGCATCGTCAGACATTGTAAGGATACGGGGATTTACCGTTGTGCCCTTGTCATCAAGGATACAAGGGATGCTTAAAATTCTATTGATTATTGTCCTCCATTGATTCATGACGTCAGGGCGGACTGTATTCCTTTCTTCCCGTCTCCATCCGGATATCTTCCTGTTTTTGGGATAGACAAACAGAAAACGGTCAAGCAATCCGTTGGCAAGAAATTCTGCGCGGAAGACTTCCTGCAGCATATTCGTCTGTACTGAACCGATGACATTTACACACGGATTCTTGATTAGAACAGGACGTGATTCGGACTTGCGGATAACCTTTAACGGCTGTCCGCTATACGCTGTCAGCAAATCTTCAATGAGATTATTCTTACTATTGTACCTTTTGACCGAATTGAATAAAGCCAGAATTTCATCGACTACCAATGTTATCCCACGTTGATTATGCTGATGAATATTCATCATCGCCTCCGGAGTGGAGTCATAAATAACCGTCGTTACAAAATTCGGTTTTTTGAGCAACTGCCCTTCCCCGTCATTCCCGTGCTTGCCGACAGACATGGCTCTTTCATATTCGTCACATTCCAATTCATATTTTTCATGCAGCCGGTCATCATACTCATTAATCGGTTTATATATAAAACCAAGAGGAGGTGTCTTTCCAAGACCAGGACGACCAACCAACATCATATAAATGGACGGACAGGTCTTCCATTCTCCTTTTATGCGGATATGACAAGAATTACCTACCGCAGTAGCAACGGCAGAAAGGATAATCGAAACTGTATATTCCACATTGAAATTCTCGTATCTGGCAAGATTTAGTATAATCTCTTGTATCTTGTCTGGAAATGCATCCAACGGAAGACCTGTCTCCGGAACGCTTTCAACTTCCGAGCGAAGCATATTGGTCAAATGCAGATTATCAAACATAGCCACCTCCTTCCTGTTTAGGCAGTTCATCACCAATAGCAAAAGCGTCATAATGGAATCGGCGCAGAAAACGGTCTACGTCTTCCTGTGTATACCAGTATTTGTCACCTTCGCGCGAATAACCGAGATAACCGTTGTCACGCAACTTTTTCAGATACTTCTCTTTGATGTGCAATTTCTCCATCAAAGACTTGTTGTCATAGAGACAGCACCCACCTGCCTCACTTGGAAGTGGTAATTGCAACTGTTTCTCCACTATGCCGAGAATCTTCTCAAGGAGTTCCCGTTCACATAGATTTTTATCTCCATCTAATTTTTTAGCCATAGTTTTCGTATTATGCTTCCTTCCTAATGCACACTCGGACTGTAAGCCGGGTTTATGTTATGGCACGACTGTGCACATCGGCCATAACGGCAGCGAAGGTAAAAAGTTCTTAATACTTAAGAAGTTAGTGTAAATTAGGCTAATGAATTAGACTGAAGTTAGGATTGTATTAGATAATATTAGAGTTGGAGATTAAAGCATTGATTATAAACAAAAAGAGTAGCCAGACAGCTACTCAAAAAACTTATCGATTTCCTTGGATTTTGCAGGAACGGCAAGGTCTTTCCTATTCGACCGAGATTGCCCCAAATCAGGCATTTCAAACAAGTTGCTCAGTTCTGTATCGGGGAAGACTCCCATTCTGCCAAATTTCCAGTATGATTTCTCATCCATTTCGGAATATTCAGGCTTGTCTCCACAATATATCCGCCCACACATATATGCCAACAGAACTTTGGAATCATTCCACTTATAATGGGAACCTTTTTCGCCTATATAACCAGCCTCTATCGCTTTGGCGAAAACTTTTATAGCCAGTTCAGTATGCAACATCCCAATCAAAACAACAGTTTCCTCGTTATCTGCCGTCTGCTTCCCTGAAACAGAGGAATTGCCATTTTGCACCTTTGTTTTTCCCTTATTTCCCTCTTTCAGCATTTCAGCACAAAAGGCGAGAGCTGCACCTGAAATCAATGTTATGATAGTACCCCAAAACGTTGTAGAGCCAGTATTGTCTCCATCAATCGGATTTATCACACCGATTCCGACAAGCAATAGTGTACCAGCAAACAAGGTGATTGCACTTGACCACAGAATCAGCCTTGCATATCTTTTGAAAGCAAAGGACAATGCAAGAACGATAATAAAAAGACCTATAACCAAGAATATTATTTGTAGCATAAATATTTCAATTACATAGAAAATAGAAACAAAAACTAATTATCTCAATACCATTCTAAAATCAGATTATTTCAAGCGGAGTTAACTCGTCTTTCAGTCGGGCTACTTCTGCAGACAAGGTTTCCGGCAAGAAACGAGCATAGACTTCTCTGTTACATCCGTACTTCCATGACCGAGCAATCGGCTGACTACAGACATGGACAATCCCTTATTTAGGGCAAAAACCGCAAACGAATGTCTGGCCGCATGCATTGAAAGACTGAAAGGTAGCCCAATCTGCTCTCCCACGACCGCCAATGACTGATTGATACATTTAGTCGCATTATTACGTGCCTTATAAAGTGCCTCCGCATCATCCAGATCCAAAGTTTCCTTCACAAGGTCAAATACATACCGGCATCCTGCACGTTTTTCCTGCCATTGTTGCAATATGCGCAATGCAGGTTCAGTCAGAGGGATCACATGACGTTTGTTTGTCTTTATCATAATCTTCCGTAACTCTTTCCGGGCAAAATCGATATGCTTCCATTGCAGGGTCATCACATCCACCACACGAAGTCCGCAAGCATGAAACGCAAAGAAAAACATTTCCAAAAATTCCTTTCTACGTGGTTCCTGACAGGTCTTGTAATATTCTAAAAGAGCAGAGACCTGTTCTTTGGCCAGGCTCTTTCCGTCAAACTCAACTTCTTCCTCTGAAAGTGAAACTTTTGTAACGATACGCATATCCTGAATCCTTGCATTCACAGCAGGATCTATCATGCTCATTTCACTTGCGTATGCACACGCCTTCAATATCGGTGTCAAGGCATGATTGATTGTCGCATCGCTATTCTGTTTGATTTCCTTGCGCCAAACGATATAACTGTCCAATAGTTCCGGAATCATATCGCCAACATATATTGCGTCCGACCGATATGTGCCTTGTTTGGTCGCCCGTAAAAAAGTCTGGAAAATATTCATGCAACTCTTTCCGTTCTCGTATCGGCTTCTACCGATCTGTTTCTCGAATAATCCGAAGAAAGGCGTTCCAATGTGAAATCCACAAAATCTTTTCCCTGATCACGACGTGCCAAAGGCTTGTCTGCAAGAAGACCGGAAACGACATCCGCTGTAATTTGGTTCGGATGCTTTTCGTGATACTCGGCAAGTTGCGAATCTATACGTTCAACACGTGCAAGCAGAAGTTGGTTCAGCCGTTTGAACTCCTCACCATAGCTTGCACGGATTTCACCCCGTCCCTGATTGCCGTTCTGATTCCAGTCTGCAACCTTGACAAAGACATTTGTAGTCTTACGGATTATCTGCCTGTTCCAAGTATATTCCAACTCGACAGGATAGGCTTTATCTTTATCAACCTCCTTTGGTGTGCGAAGTCGATATTTGCCCAACGGATATAGTCTTTTCGGTCTTCCCATATATCATCCTCCTTTTAGCAATATTCCTGAGGAGAAACAAAGGTATGGAATTTTAGACAAACAAACTACATTTTTGAGAAGAAAAACCGCAATTTAGACAAACAAACTACACCACCAAGCACCCTTAAACACCAGCGCGACAAACAAATTACCTTTATCTGTCGCGCTGATATTTAATTGTTTAGACTATTCGAAGACTATTAATACTCTTCCTCTATTCCGAGGATTATTTCCATAACGATGCTTTTATACATTAAAGATTTATAGAACCTGTTTTTTAAATTTATGTACTATGCGTAAAAAAGAACAAATGTTTTGGCTCGCAAGTCGTAGCAGAATGTGGCGCATACCACTTTGTATGGCTGCCTTTTCGCTTTTGCCAAGTGCCTACAGTTTCGCCAGCGCCGAAAACCCGGCAACAGAAACTGTATTGGCAGTGAACTCCGTTCAACAACAACGGACCGTAAAGGGTATAGTTATCGACGCCAATGGCGAAGCGGTAATTGGTGCTAACGTAAAAGAGCCGGGGAGTACAACTGGTACCATCACCGATATGAACGGTGAATTCTCGCTGAGTGTCGGCCCTAAAGCTACACTTGAAATCTCATTTATTGGTTACACAACACAAAAAGTAAACGTAGGCGCATCAAACACAGTTAAAGTAATTCTAAAGGAAGACACAAAAGTACTCGATGAAGTCGTTATTACCGGTTTCGGTATGTCACAGAAAAAGGCAACACTGACGGGTGCCGTTGCTGCAATTGCTTCTACTGACATTGAACGTTCCAATGCAACAACAGCATCAGGTGCATTGTTGGTAAAATAGCAGGTATCAATACCCGTCAGAATGATGGACGTCCGGGTGCTTCTACACAACTACAGATACGTAATATGGGTGCTCCATTGTATGTAATTGACGGTGTTGTATCTGATGATGGACAGTTTAATCACATGGACTTTAACGATATAGAATCTATCTCTATATTGAAAGATGCCTCTGCTGCAATTTATGGTGTGCGCGCTGCCAATGGTGTAGTAGTGGTTACATCAAAGAAAGGACAGCGTAATTCGAAGAATTCCGTATCTATTAATGCTTACTATGGTTGGCAGCATAATTCACGTTATGTTCAGCCAGCTAAGACTAAAGATTATGTGAACGCTTATGTCTCTGCAGAAACTTGGGCTAAAAAGGCGGACAATGATCGCAGGTACAACAAAGAGGAATATGCAAAATGGATGGCCGGTACTGAGAAAAACTACCAGGGTTTTGATTGGAGCGACTATATTTGGATTACTGCTCCTCAATCATATATTAGTGCGAATCTTTCAGGAGGTACCGATAAGGCTAATTATTATGTAGCAGTTTCTCATATCGATCAAGAAGCGACTGTACGTGGTTACGGTGGATTCAGACGTACAAATGCCAGATGAATATTGATATGAATATTTCTGATCGTTTCAAGATTGGTGCTACGATGAATGGACGTATTGAAGATCGTCACCATCCGGGTGTTCCTGGAGGAGATGATACATGGTTACCTCGTTTTGCAACTATGAAGAATCAGCCGACAAAGCGTCCGTATGCCAACGACAATCCTTTATACCCACAACTTGTTTCTGACCAGAAAGAGACAAATTTTGCTCTTTTAAATTATGACACCAGTGGTAAGGTATCCGATGTATGGCGTGTTATTCAAATGCAAACAACTGCTGAATATGAGATATTGAAAGGATTGAAGGCTAAAGGTATGTTGGGCTATTATTATGCTTATAATGAACTGGATAATCAGGAATACACATTCAAATTGTATGGATACAATGAAAAAACGGGTGAGTATTATGAAACGGCTGCTATGGATAATCCTTATCGCGAACGTAATCGTGAGAAGGTAGAGGATCAATTTGCTAATTTCCAGTTGAACTTTGATCGTAGGTTTGGTAATCATTCTATCAATGCTGTTGCTTCTTTTGAGGCTACACAACGTAAGCGCCCCAAATCATGGGTACATTCAGTTCCGGTTGCCAACGGTATGGATCTGATTCGTTTTAAGGAGATTGTAGAGTATAATGATACTGGTAACAATACGGAAGCTCGTATGGGATGGTTAGGACGTATCAATTATAGTTTTGCTGATCGTTATCTGATCGAATTAATTGGTCGTTGGGATGGTTCTTGGAAATTTAAACCGGAAAATCGTTGGGGATTCTTCCCTTCTGCCTCTTTAGGATGGAGAATTTCTGAAGAAAATTTCTGGAAAGAAAGTAAGATTGCCAACGTGTTTTCTAATTTGAAGATACGTGGTTCATACGGTGTGGTTGGAGATGATAATGTGAGTGATTATACTGCGTTCGATTACCTGCCTGGTTATAAATACAATAACGGTGGTGCCGTATTGGATGGCGATTGGGTTGTTGGAACTGAGACTCGTGGTTTACCTAATAAAACTTTATCATGGATGGAATCTAAGATCCTGGATATTGGTGTAGATATGGGCTTCTTTAATAACCGTCTGAATGCTCAGGTAGACTTCTTCCAGCGTATTCGCGATGGAATTCCTGAATCTCGTTATGACGTGTTGATTCCAAATGAAGCAGGTTTCTCTTTACCAAAAGAAAATTTGAGATCGGACAAACATGTTGGTTTTGATGCAATGGTAAACTGGACCGATCATGTTAGTGATTTTAATTATAGCGTTGGTGCTAATATGACTTATTCACGTTTCTGGGATTGGGAACAATATGATACACGTCATAGCAACTCTTGGGATGTTTATCGTAACAGTATTTGGCATCGTGTTGGTTATGTAAATTGGGGATATGAAGCTGTTGGCCGTTTTACAAGTTGGGAACAGATTGCTACTTATCCGATAGATAACGATAGAAAAGGAAACAAGACAGTTGTTCCGGGTGATATTATGTATAAGGATGTCAACGGTGATGGTGTAATAAACTATATGGATGAGCGTCCAATCGGTTACCGTAGTGATAGTACTCCTACACTCAACTTTGGTATTAATTTGTCGGCAAGCTGGAAAGGTTTTGATTTGGCAATGGACTGGACGGGTTCGGGTATGACATCATGGCAACAGCAATATGAAACGGCTCGTCCGTTCCAGAATGATGGTAACAGTCCGGATGAGGTATTTAAAGATGCTTGGCATCTGGCAGATATCTGGGATGCGGACAGCCAGTTGATTCCTGGAAAATATCCGTTAATTCGTTTGAATAATGAAGAAACAAGTGCTTATGATAAGAGTACATTCTGGCTGCATAATGTGAAATATATTAAGCTGCGTAATCTGGAGTTTGGTTATACTTTACCCAAACGGATTGTTGCGAAAGCTGGTATCAGTAATTTGCGTTTGTATGTGTCTGGAACCAACCTGTTCTCTATCAGTAATATACCTTTTATGGATCCGGAGTGCATCAATTCAAATGGTTTGGACTATCCGACGATGCGTGTGGTTAACTTAGGTATTAATCTCAAATTTTAAGTAAACAATGAAAAACAGATATTTTTTAATGGCTCTTGCTGCTGCAGGAGTATTATCGTTGAGTAGCTGTAATGGCTTTCTGGATACGAAGCCAAACGACATTATGACACAAGATCAGGTGTATGCTGACCCGGCGTTGGTAAAATCTGTTCTGGCTAACTTTTATGGCCGTATCACTTTTGGCCAACGTAATGAAGCAGTAGAAGATTATTTTATGCTGGATGAGGCTATTCATTATGATAACAATAGTGATGAGAATATTGATAGAAATAAATGGCGCCCTTATGACTATACACTGATTCGTAATCTGAATCAATTCCTACAAGGTATTAAAGGATCTACTGCTGTAGATGAAGAGACCAAGAGACTGTATGAAGGCGAAGTTCGCTATATTCGTGCTTGGACTTATTTTTGTATTGCCCGTGGGTTAGGTGGTATTCCAATTGTAGGAGATGATGTATTTGACTATACCGGTGGTATGGATATTACTACAATTCAGGTTCCCCGCTCTACTGAAGCTGAAACTTATGACTACATTATTAAGGAGTGTCAGGAAGCGGCTGCTATGATGAGTAAGCAGACTAATAAAAACAATTCTCGTGCAAACTATTGGGTAGCAAAAATGTTGGAAGCGCGTGTAGCAATTACGGCAGCGTCATTAGCTACATACAATACGGTGGCCGAACATCCTCAATTGAGGACTGCTGGTGGTGAAGTAGGTATACCCGCAGATAAAGCAGAAGGCTACTATCGTACAGCTTTAGCTGCTGCAAAGGAGGTTATCGAAGGAGCTGCAGATGGTACGGCTTCTCCATATAGATTGATGTTAGCTGCTGATAAAACTTCAGAAGCTTTGGCTGATAACTTCTTTAAAGCAGTTTGTGAGAAAAGTGGTAATACTGAAGTTATTTGGACACGAGACTACGCTACTCCTGGCTATGGTCATGAATTTACAAAGAATTGCTTACCTAAAGTATCGAACAAGATACTGGCAGTGATAGAATGTCTGTATTATTGAATTTGGTTGAGGCTTATGAATCAACAGATGCAACGGAATCAGAACGTGGTAAAGCTGCAAAGTTTGATATAGGTACATTAGATGATCCTAAATTCTTTGATGATCCGATGGATTTGTTTGCAGACCGTGATCCACGTTTGGCGGCTACAGTTCTTTTACCGGGCTCCACTTTTGATGGAAAATTAATAGAATTACAGGCTGGACAACTGAACAAAGTAAATGGTCAATGGTAGAAAGAACAGGTCGTAGAAATGAAACGGATGCCCAAGGACGATTGATTACTGCCAATAATGGTCCGTTCGGAGGTAATGAACGTGAAATTAACCGTACAGGATTCTTCGTTCGTAAATATCTGGATAAAACTCCTTTGGCCGGTACTCAAGGTACAAAATCAGCTATGTGGAATGTATATTTCCGCATTTCGGAAGCTTACTTGATTGCTGCTGAGGCTTCTTGGGAACTGAGTCGTAACAACAGCGATGTAGAAGCTTTGAAATATATCAATGCTGTTCGTGAACGTGCCGGTATTCAGCCTTTAACTTCTATCGATCACCAGAAAATTATGCATGAGTATCAAGTGGAATTTGCATTCGAAGGTCATCGTTGGTGGGATTTGAAACGTTGGATGGAAGCTGATAATATTTGGACTGGAAATGAAAATGATCGTACAGCACAGCGTCTTGGCTTATGGCCTTACCGCGTAGTTGCAGATGGGGATGCTAATAATGGTAAATGGGTATTTGTAGAAAAGAATATGCAGACATTAGATTTATGGCGTAAACCGCTGAAGTGTACTGATGTTCAGTATTATTCAGAAATCGACAATGGCTGGATTAATAATAATCCGAAATTGGTTAAAAACCCGTATCAATAATCTAAAATTAGAAGAGACAATGAAAACAATATCAAAGATTTTTCAGTATTGCTGTTAGGAGCGATGATGTTTACCAGTTGTATGAAAGACAACTACGATGCTCCTGAGTCAATGTTGACAGGTCGTGTGATGTATAATGGTGAAGCATTGCAACTTCGTGGCAATGAAGCTGTACAATTACAGCTTTATCAACATGGTTATGCTAAACACGATCCTATTAATGTATATGTTAATCAGGATGGTATGTATTCTGCTAGTTTGTTTAATGGCGAGTATCAGATGATAACAAAGAGTGGAAATGGCCCTTGGACTTCTGAAGGGCGTGATACTATCAATGTAACTGTTGCTGGCAATACAGTGCAGGATGTTGAAGTTACTCCTTATTATCTGGTAAGAGATGCACAGATGACCTTAGAAGGTAATAAGGTAAATGCATCTTTTAAAGTAGAAAAAGTTGCAGGTGGAGGAATTGACCGGGTATTTTTCATGTTAAGTACTACTCAGTTTGTGAATGATGCAGAACATAATGTAGACCGTTATGATGAAACTGATAATTTGGATGCTTACGATGAAACAGGTAAATTATACACTTTTGCCACAAGAGACTATACGGATAATAGTATGTTCCAAACTGCTTTGAAAAGAGGCACATTGTTCGGTCGTATTTGCATCTGCCTAAAGGCTCTGATCAGGGTATTTACTCTAAAGTAATCCGACTGAAATAATTCATATCAATGTTTAATGTGGGGAGGGTGTCGGGTTTCCTGGCACCCTTTCTGTTTAAATAAACTTTTTATTAACTCTTAAATTAATTGTATTATGAACAAAAAAATTTTATTGGTATTGGTATTTGTGCTTGCGGGAATAACAAATGTAATGGCTAATACATCGAAGGATGAAATGGCTGAGTATTCAACTCTGGGTCTTAACAATACATATTCCTATCAATTAGTACTCACGACTCAAGGAGGTGGTGGGGTCTTTAAGGAAATTTCGATGTTGAATACGGGTGATAGAGTAATTCGGATACAAGTAAATTATTTAAGTACGGATGTTCGAGTAGATTATACAGATGAACATGGGGTTCGTGTATACTCTGAAATTTATTCCACTGGTTATAATGCAGTTGTTGAATTTCCTGCTAAAACGAATTATTTTATAATTTATGGTAATTATAGTTCTGGAACTGGAGCTTCGACAACTATATATGAAACTAGGTATTATGAAATAAGGTAATCTTTTTATTGTAATGATATGAAACTCTTTTTATTTTCCCTTTTTACTGTTTTTTCTTTCTGTGTTCCTTCCATTGCACAGCAGTATTCCAACCCCGTTATTAATTATAGCCTTCCCGACCCTACGGTTATCAAGGCAGATGATGGTTATTATTACCTGTACGCAACGGAAAATATCAGAAATCTTCCTATTCACCGATCGAAAGATATGGTAAATTGGAGCTTTGTGGGTACGGCTTTTACCAATGAAACCCGCCCTACATTTGAGCCGAAAGGAAATCTTTGGGCACCGGATATAAATAAAATCGGTGATCGGTATGTGATGTATTACTCCATGTCTGTTTGGGGTGGAGAGTGGACCTGCGGGATTGGTGTGGCTACGGCAGATAAACCTGAGGGACCTTTTACCGATCATGGAAAACTGTTCCGGAGCAATGAAATAGGGATTCAGAATTGTATCGATCCTTCTATATAGAAGATGGTGGTAAGAAATACCTTTTTTGGGGAAGCTTTCATGGCATTTATGGAGCAGAACTAAGTGATGACGGACTCTCCCTGAAAGAAGGAATGAAACCACAGCAGGTGGCAGGCACAGCCTATGAAGGAACTTATATTCACAAACGAGGAGGTTACTACTACTTGTTTGCTTCCATCGGTCGTTGCTGTGAAGGATTAAAGAGTACGTATACCACAGTGGTGGGGCGGTCGAAACACTTATTTGGCCCTTATGTAGATAAAAAAGGGGAATCGATGCTGGAGAATCATCATGAAGTGCTGATTGATAAAAATGAAGCATTCGTGGGGCCCGGGCACAACTCGGAGATCGTAACAGATGATAAAGGAGCGGATTGGATGTTTTATCACGCTGTCAGTGTGGCCAATCCTGAAGGAAGAGTGTTGATGCTCGACCGTGTAAACTGGAAAAAAGGGTGGCCTGTTGTAGAGGAGGATACACCGTCGTTGCAAGCAAAAGCACCTGTTATCCGGCACAAATAAGGGAGTAAACATCAGTATACTACCTACTTCTAATGGTATGGATACCTGTATATTACGTCTTATTCCGTAATCTTTATCTTGTCCCGCGTACCCGGGCTGACGGGCCCGAGTACGTGGACTCATGGGCACAGGCGCCCGGACTCATGGGCCTAGGTATACAGGACGAAGTAAAGATCGCACCATTTCCAACTAATTAATAGAGAAAAACAAAATGGTTCTTCTTTAAATTTGGTGGTAAGTTTTCTTTTACTCATGGAATCTAATTCAGTTTTCGGACGTGTAAGCCCTCTTTTATAGTTGACAAAAAAGCAGGTATCCCGGCTTTCTCCCGAAGAGTCCATCCGTGAGGTTAAGAAGCGGATTTTAGACTAAACCATCTGAAAATCAATGTATTTAAGAAGTAAGATTTCTGTCCTCAAAAGCTTTGTTTTAACACAGAGTTAAAGCTTGTTCTTTGGATGTGAATAAGAAGTTCTTTAAATGCAAAAGACTTGTTATTTGCGCACAAGAACCTGACACGAACCTGCAAAAGACGTTAACAATGTTAATTGAAAAAAGGTATAAAGATGAAGA
>ENA-OQIC01000515-OQIC01000515.1-human-gut-metagenome-genome-assembly--contig:-NODE-515-length-16862-cov-2.405677_pt1 | contig 16862 bp, 18 predicted proteins | sample MGYA00242572_ERZ504736 | MGnify/ENA primary metagenome ERZ504736 (study PRJEB26092, sample SAMD00036201) | human gut metagenome | host: Homo sapiens | study: EMG produced TPA metagenomics assembly of... | reverse complement strand
AGAAGTTGAGGCCACAAATAAAAGATGCCCGGGATGCATCGTACGTGTACACTTGGCAGTATCTGCACCAGTGATCTTCATATTAAACATGGCAGTGTTCCGCGTGCAGTTCCTGGTATTACAGTCGGCCACGAGATGGTGGGCATTGTGGAGGAAGTAGGCTCCGGCGTCATTTCCGTCAGACCCGGTGATAGAGTGACAGTCAATGTCGAAACCTTTTGTGGAGAATGTTTCTTTTGTCGGCACGGATATGTGAACAACTGTACTGACCCCGACGGAGGATGGGCATTAGGTTGCCGTATTGATGGCGGACAGGCGGAATATGTCAGGGTTCCGTATGCCGAGCAGGGATTGAATCATATTCCCGATAATGTCAGTGATGAACAAGCTCTGCTTGTAGGTGATGTGCTTGCAACGGGGTTCTGGGCTACTCGCATTTCGGAGATATCCGAAGATGATACGGTTTTGATTATAGGTGCCGGCCCTACCGGAATCTGTACTTTGCTCTGTGTGATGTTAAAGAAGCCACGGCGCATTATTGTTTGTGAACGGTCTGCTGAGAGAATCCGGTTTGTTCGTGAACATTATCCTGACGTGCTGGTGACAGAACCTGAAAACTGTAGGGATTTTGTACTCTGTAACAGCGATCATGGTGGAGCGGATGTCGTGTTGGAAGTGGCGGGTTCCGAAGAAACTTTCCGTCTGGCGTGGGAGTGTGCCCGCCCCAATGCCATCGTTACCATCGTAGCCCTTTATGACAAACCTCAGTTTTTACCTTTGCCCGATATGTATGGCAAGAACTTGATCTTCAAAACAGGTGGGGTAGATGGTTGCGATTGTGCTGAGATTCTCAGTCTGATTGAGCAAGGCAGGATAGACACTACTCCTCTTATTACGCATAGGTTTCCGTTGAACGAAATAGAGGAAGCTTATCGTATCTTTGAAAACAAGCTGGAGGGAGTTATCAAGATAGCTATAACGGGAGGCAGGTAGGGGAGTGTTTGTATTGACACTTTCTGCACATATTACAATTGAAAAGGAAAATCATAGAGTTAATCAAATCAAAGAGAATGCCTATCATAGAAATATCATCCTTGTCTCATCCCGGAGTAGAGATATTCAGTACCCTTACTGAAGCCCAGTTGCGTAATCGCATCGATTCCGACCGGGGAATTTTTATAGCAGAAAGCCCCAAGGTTATTCAAGTTGCTTTAGACGCCGGTTATGAACCTTTGGCTATTTTATGTGAGCAAAAACATATCATCGGTGACGCTGCCGTTATCATTGAGCGTTGTGGTGATATTCCTGTCTATACAGGCAAGCGTGATATACTTGCTTTACTCACCGGATATACACTTACCCGCGGAGTGCTTTGTGCCATGCGGCGTCCTGAATTAAGAAGTGTGGAGGAAGTATGCCGCGAAGCCAAACGTATCGTGGTAATAGATGGAGTTGTTGACACCACTAACATCGGAGCTATTTTTCGTTCGGCTGCTGCCCTCGGCATAGATGCTGTTTTGCTGACGCGGAACTCTTGTGATCCGCTCAATCGCCGTGCGGTCAGGGTATCTATGGGGTCAATATTTCTTGTATCATGGACTTGGATAGATGGTTCTCTCAGCAGGCTTGGCGATTTGGGATTTCGTACGGCTGCTATGGCACTTACTGATGATTCCATCTCTATCGATGATCCGGTTTTGAAGACTGAGCCCAAGTTGGCTATCATAATGGGTACCGAAGGAGACGGACTGCCGTACGAGACAATTTCCGAAGCCGATTATGTGGTTCGCATCCCTATGTCGCATAGTGTAGATTCACTTAATGTGGCGGCGGCTGCTTCTGTGGCTTTTTGGGAACTTCGTGCTCCAACTTTCAAGGAGTGATATGCCGAAGTTATACTTACAGTTATCCGGTTCTTATCAAATTAAAGAAAAACATTTTCCCATGGCTTAGATCTAAATTCTTTAGGCCGCTATAGCTTAAATAAATGTTATATCACAAACTTTTCTCTTTGGGCATTGTTTCGGAGTGCAGTAAGTTATTTAAAAACATACCGATATGGAAGAGAAAAAAGAAGCCCGTCAAAAACGGAACAGGGAAAAATTAGCAACTGCTGATTGGGTAATGGCAGAATTTTATGCTACGTGGTGTCCTCATTGCAAACGTATGCAGCCCGTTGTAGAAGAATTCAAGAAACTTATGGAAGGGACTCTCGAGGTAGTACAGATCGATATCGATCAGGAAGATGCTTTGGCTAATTTCTATACGATCGAATCGGTTCCGACATTTATTTTAATGAGAAAGGGAGAACAGCTTTGGAGGCAATCCGGAGAACTGGATTTAGAAAGGCTGAAGAAAGCAGTGAAAGACTTTAAATCCTGAAAAGGCAATACGAATTACACGGATTATCAAGACAAGCACTGCTTTATTTGCTTTCAGTCTGTGATAATCCGTGTAACCCGTGTTGCAAATATTGTTACAAGATCCCTGTCTTGGGGATTATTCGGCAACAAATATCGGACTCAATACGTTTTTATCGGCATCTACCGGATAGAGAGCTTGTTCTTTTTCCAGCCTTTGAACCATTAGACGGAAGAGTTCTTTCGCTTTTTGTTGGTTTGTTTTTGACAGATCATTTTTTTCGTAAGGATCTTCTGAGAGGTTAAACAGTTTATAGGTAGGCGCCTCCGGAGTCTGTGGGTTATAATAATAGATAAATTTCCAGTCTCCCTTACGATAAGAGGTGAAATAGCTGCCGCGATGCTCATGTGGGAAATGCATTAAGAAATCATCACGATGCTTTTTATCTCTCTTTCCCTTTAACAGTTTTCTTAAATCGGCTCCGTCTAAGATATGGTTGGGAGCAGGTTTGACACCCGCAACAGAAAGTACGGTTGGATATATATCCATAACCGTTCCCATTTGGGTTTGTATGGCATTCCGGGCTATAGGATATGCCTTTTGGAATTTATTGTTTGGGTTGGGATGTGCCCAGCTGACAATGAAAGGAACACGGACTCCCCCTCATATTCCGATCCTTTTTTTCCCTTGAATGGGGCAGATGAACCATAATCGGCAGCATCCCCGAGTGGTGCATCACCACCATTATCTCCCAAAAAGATGATCAGAGTATTTTCCGCTATCCCCATATCTTCGAGTTTATCCAGAATGTCTCCCAGCGATTTATCCATACCTTCGATCAGGGTGGCAAAAGCGCGTGCTTGTTGAGATTTGTTTGGATCGGTATAGTGGCTGATGAAGCGTTCATCGGTTTCGAATGGAGAGTGAACGGCATAGTGTGCCATGTTTAGATAGAAAGGCTTTTTTTCTGCAACGGCTTTTTCTATCTCTTTACCGGCTTCTAATGTGAGTGCATCACTTAAGAAGGTGTGAGTTTTGTGATATTGTTCCAAGTCGGCACGGCTCTTGCTCTTTGACCCTTGATCCAGCCGTACCCGTTTTCTCCATGATAACTACCCGGATGGCCGATTGCCGAACCGGCTATGTTGACATCAAAGCCAGATTCGTAGGGCTTTCTCCTTCGCTTTTCAGACATCCGAAGTGTGCTTTACCCACATGGATCGTTTTGTATCCGGCTTGTTGTAATAAATAGGGATAGATCATATCCTGATGAGTGAGCCCTTTCCAATTCCAATCGAATGGTCCGTATGGAGTGCGGTTGTTGCTTTCCGCATTGATCCAGTTCGTAGTGCGGTGACGGGCCGCATTTTGCCCGGTCATGATGGATGCTCTGGAAGGGGAACTCACGCTTTGTGCATAAAAAGTAGAAAAGCGGATTCCCTGGTTTGCCAGGCGCTCCATATTGGGAGTACGATACCAATCGTTTAACGGTTGTCTCTGTGCATTTCCATTTTCGTCCGTAACAAAGGGAACGGAGGTGTCCATTAATCCCATGTCGTCGACTAAAAAACAATGATATTGGGTCGTTCTTGTGCACTTGCTGTTGTGAAACATGCACTACAGAGGGCTCCCATCAAACTTCGGCTAACTATTCTATTGCTCATTGTGGTTAGTTAAAAAGGTTATTGAGTAGATTGGAACAGGATAATCATAGATATATTAATGATCCGGGATAAAGATATTAAAAAGATATCGGGTTTACAAGAAAAAAGCTAAGAAATAGGATTGGGAAAAGTCTAGATACTGATAAGAATAAAAGATGGAATACAATTGCCATTTTCTACTCAGATATTGTTTTATTAATTAAATTTATGTTACTTTTGCCTGGATAGAGAATTAACTATGGAATTCATAAATCCTAAATTTAAATATATTTTTGCCTCCATTCTTTTGTTGGGGGGCTTTTTATGTGGGTATAATTTCAAACAATGGTATGTAACCAACCATCGAAACGAAAAACATAATTTCTCTTATCTATCTTGTTCAAAAAAGAGGCTGAACCGGGGACAATTTGAAGAACTGCTGAAGAAAGAATTTAGGTCGAAGGGTGTAGAACCTATATTTGATAAATACTATCTTGATTGTAACCGTTTCGGCCAAAAAGTCGAAATAGAACACATCAGTAATTATCTTGAAGCTCTGAAAAGTAAGCCGATAGACCTTGTTATGGCGATGGGAGATCAGGCTACCCATTCTTTATTATCGACTCGACATCCTTTGCTCTATTCTGTTCCGGTGGTAGCTTGTAATGTGCATTTTCCTGATGAAGACCTTTTGAAAAAATATGAGTCCAGGAAAGTATATGCTCTAAGAGATACCCCCGACTTTAAGCATAATATGGAATTTATAAGGTCTTTGCAGCCACATGTTGGTCTGGAAATCGTTTATAACATTGACTTGACGCCTCTCGGTCATAAATCTTTTGACTTATTAAATCAGGTGGTTGATAGAAAAGATGTACAGATTCTGGGACATAAATCAGCATTCTCCATGGAGTATGAATATAAAGAAATGAGAGAAATGATTGAGTTTTATAATCTGATGCCTGCCGTAGCAAATAACCGGATAAAAAAGAATGAGCTGACAATAAGCCTTTGCCCCTTCCGGTATATTAAAGGTGCTTCTTTGCTTGTAATGATGGAAAATTCAAAAAGTGAGCAGGGGAAGAAAGCATTTCTGCTTGATAAATTCGATATGGTATCGTTTCCGATAGTGAATGCCTTAAGCATACCTTCATTTAGTTGTGTACATGCCGGATTCGGAGAAGGAAATAAAATTGTTGGCGGCTATATGGCCACCAAAGAGATTTCTGTGCAGGCTGCAGCCGATCTGTCTACCCGGTTGATGAATAAAGAAAAAATAGGTATGCCTAAAATAAGAGATTTGAGAAAAGAATATGTTCTCGATTGGAGCGTTTTTTCTACTTATAATGGTTATGATATTAAAAACGTGGGCAAGAATGTGCGTATTATTAATTATCCTATTTATGATCATTATCGTGAGGAATTTTATTTATTGGGTGTATTATTTGTCTTTGCATTCATTTTTATTTCTGTCAGTTTGCTGCACACTCGGCGGCGTTCGCTGATTGAACGCAAAAACTTGAAAATACTGGAAGAGGCACACAAGCGTTTGACTCTTTCTGCGGATGGAGGACAGATTTCGCTTTGGAATATGCAGGGAAGTGATATTGAGTTTGATGATAATTATGCGCGTCTGATAGGAGTAGAAAAAGGAAGTTTAAGAGAACTGATTTTTTGGAGTATGTACATCCTGATGACTCGCAGTTATTAAGTTCTTTTTATGAAGCATTGTGCAAATCTCCGGGTGTAGAAATACAACGGGTACGTTTCCGTTTTGATGAAAAGAAAGGTTATCAATGGTATGAATTACGATGCCGCAGTCTGAAGGATATTAAAGGAGAGATGATGCTGGCGGGGATCATGCAGAATATTCAAGAGTCGGTAGAACGTGAGCATCAGTTGATTGTGGCAAAACAAATGGCTGAGAAAGCTGAACTGAAACAATCTTTCCTTAATAATATGAGTCATGAAATCCGTACTCCACTCAATGCCATTGTGGGGTTTACAAATGTATTGTTGGGTGAAGGCTCCGAGGAGATTGATCCGGATGAAAAGGCGAGTATGCTCGAAATTATCAATCATAATAATGAATTGCTCTTGAAGCTCATTAATGATGTACTGGAAATTTCCCGCCTGGATTCCGGAAGTTTGGATTTTGACATGAAGGAATGGAATATGACAGATATTGTCAAAGAGATTTATAAGACGTACCAACCCTTAATCCGGTCTTCTTTACAGTTTCGTCTCGAATTGGATGATACTGTTCCTGTGCCTGTTCATACAGATCGTCTCCGTTTTGCTCAGGTTATTTCAAATTTTTTGAATAATGCTAACAAGTTTACCCAAAATGGATATATCGCTTTGGGGTGTAAAGTAGACAAGAAGCATAGGGAGGTTCGTATATATGTGGAAGATAGTGGTAAGGGAATTGATGAAAAGGAACTTATGATGATTTTTGAGCGTTTCTATAAAACTGACGAGTTTGAACAGGGAAGCGGTCTTGGTCTTGCCATCTCTAAAGTTATTATCGAGCGGTTGTCGGGACGTATAAAAGTACACTCTGAAAAAGGTAAAGGAAGTTGTTTTACAGTGATTTTATCATTGGCGGATGCACCGGAGAATCATATGTTGATTTGAATAGTGTGGTTGCTGTTTCAAGATACCGGTTGTTCTTGCTGTCTTTTTTAGTGGATGTGAATAACCATAGGTTATAAGGGATAAAAAAATTAAGTGTTTGTCTCTCAATTTAAAATGCTTCCTTTGTAGTGTACTAATTAAAGACATTATAAATAAATTCATTTATGTTGAGCGAGAAAAGAAACAGTATGCTTCACGGGGTTTTGTTGATAGCCCTGTTTTCATGTGCGGCCTTTTATATAGGTGACATGGAGTTCATAAAGAAACTCTCTTTCAGTCCGATGATTGTCGGAATCATTTTGGGCATGTTGTATGCTAACAGTCTCCGAAACAATCTTCCTGAGACGTGGGTACCGGTATACAGTTCTGTTCAAAACGTATTTTACGGATAGGCATTATCCTCTATGGGTTTAAGTTGACTTTTCAGGATGTATTGGCGGTGGGGCTGCCCGCGATATTGATTGATACTATTGTAGTAACCATAACGATTCTTGGAGGTATCTTAATCGGTCGTATGCTTAAAATGGATCGTGGAGTGGCGTTACTTACTTCTATCGGTAGTGGAATTTGTGGTGCAGCGGCTATTTTAGGGGCCGAATCGACCATTCAGACAAAACCATATAAAACGGCGGTTGCTGTTTCTACTGTAGTTATTTTCGGAACTTTGTCCATGTTTATCTATCCTATATTATATAGAAATGGAACTTTTGTGCTTTCACCCAACGAGATGGGGATATTTACCGGTGCTACGTTGCATGAAGTGGCGCACACTGTTGGTGCGGGAAATGCGATGGGGAAGGAGGTTTCGGATGTTGCTATTATCGTGAAGATGATTCGTGTGATGATGTTGGTACCTGTTTTGTTGGTAACCAGTTTTATGGTATCCAGGGCTGCCGTGAAAGCTGGTGGACAAGGAGGTAGTATGAAGGACATATCTATTCCGTGGTTTGCTATCGGTTTTTTAGCGGTTATCGGTTTTAATTCCTTTGATCTATTGCCACAAAGTTTAATAGCTTTTATCAATAATCTGGATACTTTCTTGCTGACTATGGCAATGACTGCATTAGGTGCGGAAACCAGTATCGACAAATTTAAGAAAGCTGGTGCCAAGCCATTTGTACTTGCTTCTTTGCTGTATTTATGGCTAATTGTCGGAGGATATTTTTTGGTAAAACTCCTTGCTCCTGTCTTAATGTAAGAAGATGTTTCTTTCGGTCTCTGAATATCCTTGATTCTTTTCCCGATAGAATTTTTGCAACTTTGTTGCACTTGAAAACTACTACCTTTGCATCATAAACCTAATAGTAGATTGGATTATGGGACATTGTAAATGTGAAATGAATGCAAATGTGCGAGTAGAAAGCTGTCGGGAAGCGAATGGCTTCATAAAGGAATATTGGAAGGTAATACTTTCATTATTAATGTTGATAGCGGGTGCAATAATGAATCAGTTGGATGTTGCTTTTTTCAGAGATAATACGATATCTTTGGTTTGGTATATACTGGCTTATCTGCCTGTAGGTTTACCTGTGATAAAAGAAGCATGGGAGAGTATTCTTCAGAAAGACTTCTTTAGTGAGTTTACGTTGATGTCGGTTGCAACGTTAGGTGCTTTTTATATTGGTGAATATCCGGAGGGAGTTGCCGTTATGTTATTTTATTCGGTTGGTGAATTATTTCAGGATAAAGCGATAGACAAGGCTAAGCGTAATATCAGCGCTTTGCTGGATGTTCGACCTGAAAAGGCTGTGGTTGTGAGAAGTAATGAGATTGTTACGGTGGATCCGAGATCGGTTCTTATAAATGAAATTATTGAGATAAAAGCCGGTGAGCGTGTACCGTTGGATGGAGTAATGTTGGATGAAGTGGCGGCATTCAATACGGCAGCTCTTACCGGAGAGAGTGTTCCCCGGGATATTAGTAGGAGAAGAGGTACTTGCAGGTATGATTGTCACAGACAAAGTAATTCGGATGAAAGTGACAAAGCCTTTTGATAAAAGTGCATTGGCTCGTATTCTGGAACTTGTAGAGGATGCTTCCGAACGTAAGGCACCTGCAGAATTGTTTATTAGAAAATTTGCACGTGTTTATACTCCTATTGTTATCGGCTTTGCATTTCTGATTGTGTTGATTCCATATATTTATTCATTTATAAATCCGTTGTTTGGGTTTGTTTTTAATGATTGGCTGTATAAAGCATTGGTTTTTCTGGTGATTTCTTGCCCGTGTGCATTGGTTATCAGTATTCCATTAGGGTATTTGGGGAATTGGGCAGCATCCCGATTGGGTATTCTGTTTAAAGGTGGAAATTATCTGGATGCCATAACTCGTGTGAATACAGTCGTATTCGATAAAACAGGTACTCTGACTAAAGGAGTTTTCGAAGTAGAATCTTGTCGGGTTGTTCCCGGGACTTCAAAAGAAGATTTATTGCGTGTAGTGGCTTCCATTGAGAAAAACAGTAACCATCCGATAGCCAGGGCTATTGTAGCTTATGCTCAAGATAAAGGGATTGATCTGATTGTCACTAAGAATATAGAAGAGATTGCAGGTTATGGGTTGATGACTGAGATTGATGGAAAAAGGGTGCTGGTAGGTAATACCAGATTGTTATCGAAATATTCCATTGAGTTTCCGAAGGCTGTGTTTTCAATAACAGAAACAACGGTTGTATGTGCTGTCGGGGATAAATATATAGGTTGTATCATCTTATCGGATGTGTTAAAAGACGATGCGTCAGATACTGTCAAGACACTTAAAGAGTTAAATATTAAGAATATTCAGATATTGTCGGGCGATAAACAGAGTATTGTTACCATTTTTGCAAATAAGTTAGGAATAACTCAAGCTTATGGTGATCTCCTGCCGGAGGGAAAGGTGGAGCATATTGAGAGATTGAAGGAGGAGAAGGGCAATCAGATTGCTTTTGTTGGTGATGGGATGAATGATGCTCCGGTACTTGCTCTAAGTGATGTGGGTATTGCTATGGGAGGACTGGGTAGCGATGCCGCCATTGAAACGGCGGATGTAGTCATCCAGACCGATCAGCCTTCGAAAGTGGCAACAGCTATTAAGGTTGGGCGTTGTACGCGTCGGATTATCTGGCAAAATGTATTGTTGGCATTTGGTGTGAAGTTGTTGGTGCTGATTTTAGGGGCAAGCGGTATAGCTACTTTGTGGGAAGCTGTCTTTGCGGATGTTGGTGTTACATTGATTGCAATAATGAATGCTGTTCGTATACAGAAAATGATTAAATGATAATGGAAGATTTGTGTTTGAAGATATTGGAGCAGAGAGGCATAAAACCTACAGCCATACGGATGTTGGTTTTAAAGGTCATGATGGAGACGGAGCAGGCTGTTTCACTTCTTGATTTGGAAAATAAACTGGATACAGTTGATAAATCGACCATATTTCGTACGATTACTTTGTTTGTCTCTCATCATTTGGCACATAGTGTAGATGATGGTACAGGGTCTTTGAAATATGCGGTTTGTGATAGTGAATGTACTTGTGCGGTAAAGGATTTACATACACATTTTTATTGTGAATATTGTCATAAGACTTTTTGCCTTGAGAATATCCACGTTCCTGTGGTCGATTTACCCGAGGGATTTGCTGTACGAAGTATAAATTATGTCTTGAAAGGCTGTTGTGCTGAATGTGCGGTAGAGCTGAAAAAAGATCATTAAAATAAAAGCGCATTGATATTCTCAATCAATGCGCTTTTTTGAAGGTAATATAATTGTTATTACTTGATCAGCTCTACCACTACTGCGCGGTTCCAGTCATCATTTTCAAACTTAGTGCTGGTACCTTTGAACTCTGTAGTGATACGGTCTTTTGCAATTCCGTATTTGTTGACAAACACTTCAGTTACTGCATTGGCACGTCTTTCAGAAACAATTCTGTTAGCTTGTTCTGAGCCACGTTTGTCAGCATAACCTGTCAGACGAACACGGATTTCTGGATTTGCTTTCAGGAATTCAGCAATATTGAAGATACTAACTTCCTGTGAAAGCTCGATTTTGCTGCTGTTGAATGGGAAAGTAATTGTACTCGGAAGAGCCTTGATTTCAGAATTGTCGATTACTGTTTCTTCTTTGACAATTTCCGGTTTACGTGCTTTCAGTTCTGCTATTTCAGCTTGTTGTGCAGCATTTTCTTTTTTCAAAGTTGCGTAGTTTGCTTCCAGATCAGAGTAGTTGCTCTTGATAGCGTTGTACTGACGTGAAGAGTAGCCTTTCTTGAAACCTGTTTTGCCGAAACGGAAAGTAACACCGGCTGTCAGACCGCTGATTCCATCATTCGGGAAACCACCGCGAACCACCATATCGTCATCCAGGATAGCTCCTTGGTATTCAACGTTAATATCGAAACGTTTTGAGATACGGTAACGTGCCTGGATACCTGCATTGATTGTAAACGACTGTCGCCTTTACGAATAAATGCTCCACCAATACCTGCAAAAGGAACGATGTCAAAACGACGGTTTTCTTTATAAGGAGCAAAGAAGTTGATCAGTCCGAACATAAAGTCTGCGTGAACAGCACCATATTGATAGTGCAACATTGAGTTAGCGCCAGAAGTAAATCCGTGCAGTGAACCGCCTGTACCTTGTAAACGAACTCCCCAGTAAGGATTAAACCATTTACCTACAGAAAGTGTCGGCATGAAAGTGATTGTGTTTCTGAATTTAGCGTCTTTTGAATTTTCTGCGAACAGAGATTGTGCACCAAAGTTTGCTGACATGAACCAGTTGTTCCAAAATCCATTGCCTTCAAAGGTTGTTTTATATCCCGGAAGACGTTTTGCATCATTGTCTTGAGCAAATACACTTGCGCTCATCAATGTTGCCAATGCAAACATAAAAATACTTTTTTTCATTTCTCTAAATTTTAAATTGGTTTGGTTAAACATTAATTGTTATTATTCGCCAATAATTGTTTTTAATAATCCGGCGTTTGATACGCCTAATTCGCAAAACGGTCGCAAAAATATAAATAGTTTTTGTTGGTTGCAAATATTTCTTCATTTATTTTAAGATTGTCTGATTTTGTAAAGATGCAAAGCTTTGTGAAATAGAAGATTATATGCTTATGAATGAAATCCGGACAATTCGTCTGTGGAATCACTTTTCCATTTGCTTGTTTCTCAGTATATTGTCTTTATTAAATAGGTATTCATTATTATGATCTCTTTGTAGCACTAGTAAGGGGTATGTTAAACAGGAATGTTCTATATTTCATCTTTTGTAACTTCCGTTATGAGAAATAAAGGAGGTCGTTTAATCGATTATGTCTGTAACTTTCGTGAAAAGCCTTTTGTGGCCATTTGAGGGTGTTTTTTAAAAATAAACCTTTTCGGCTTTTATGGGTTTATTTTAATTAAAATAGGATTAGGTAATAGAACTAAATAAAAATAAAACGTGTATATGAGGATCCTTCTGATACAGATGGGTATCGTGTTTTAGTAGATCGCCTTTGGCCGCGCGGAATGAAAAAAGAACATTTAAAGTATGACTATTGGGCAAAGGAACTGACTCCTTCATCTGATTTAAGAAAATGGTTTCATGACGATGTTCCGGGACACTGGAAAGAGTTTGCAGAGATGTATCGAAAAGAACTTGAAACTTCTGATAAACGTCCGAGTTTTATCCCGGATACGATCCTGTGAATCAGTGACTCTTTTGTATGCTTCGAAGGAGCCGGTTTATAATCATGCCCGTATTTTACAAGCTTTTCTGGAGGAACGTTTGAAAAAGTGATTTCTAGGAGAAACCTATGCCAACACGAATCTTTTTTGTACTTTTGCACCATCTTTTTAAAAACAACATCAAAAAAGAATCATATGGGAGGTTTTTTCGGAACAGTCTCGAAAACGAGCTGTGTGACCGATTTATTCTACGGCACAGACTATAACTCACACCTGGGAACAAAACGGGGAGGACTTGCGACATATAGTGAAGAACAGGGATTTATCCGCTCGATTCATAACCTGCAGAGTTCATATTTCCGTACCAAATTTGAGGAAGAACTGGATAAATTTAAAGGAAATGCCGGTATCGGTATTATCAGTGATACAGACGCCCAACCTATTATTATTAACTCACATCTCGGTAGATTTGCCATTGTTACGGTTGCTAAGGTCACAAACCTTAAAGAACTCGAAGAGGAACTACTTTCACAAAACATGCATTTCGCCGAACTTAGTTCGGGTAGTACCAATCAAACGGAACTTATCGCTTTATTGATTATTCAGGGTAAAAATTTTGTAGAAGGAATAGAGAATGTATATAACCATATAAAAGGTTCGTGTTCTATGCTTCTGTTGACAGAAGATGGAGTGATTGCCGCACGAGATAAATGGGGACGTACTCCTATTGTTATCGGGAAAAAGGAGGGCGCTTATGCAGCCACGAGTGAATCTAACAGTTTTCCGAATCTTGATTTTGAAATAGAACGCTATTTAGGACCCGGTGAAATAGTCCGTATGCATGCTGACCGTCTTGAACAACTTCGCAAGCCTGATGACAAAATGCAAATCTGTTCATTTTTGTGGGTGTATTACGGTTTTCCCAATTCATGTTATGAAGGCCGGAATGTAGAAGAGGTACGCTTTACGAGCGGGTTGAAAATGGGTGAACAAGATGACTGCGATGCTGATTGTGTTTGTGGAATTCCGGATTCGGGTATCGGGCAGGCATTGGGGTATGCAGAAGGGAAAGGCATTCCTTATCATCGTGCTATTACCAAGTATACTCCTACCTGGCCCCGTAGTTTTACTCCGAGCAAGCAGGAATTACGTTCTTTGGTGGCAAAGATGAAGTTGATCCCTAACCGTGCTATGCTCCAAGATAAGCGTATTATTTTTTGTGATGACTCCATTGTGCGTGGTACGCAGTTGCATGATAATGTGAAGATTCTTTTTGATTATGGTGCAAAAGAGGTACATATGCGTATCGGATGCCCACCGCTTATTTATGGCTGTCCGTTTATTGGTTTTACGGCTTCAAGTCGGATATGGAACTTATCACCAGGCAGATAATAAAAGAACTGGAGGGAGATGAAAATAAGAATCTGGATAAATATGCTACTACAGGTTCGCCGGAATATGAGAAGATGGTAGGCATCATCGCCAAGCGTTTCGGACTTTCGTCTCTCAAATTCAACACGATTGAAACACTGATTGAAGCCATCGGATTGCCAAAGTGTAAAGTTTGTACCCATTGTTTTGACGGATCCAGTTGTTTCTAAGTGGCTATTAGTGACTGAATATAAGATTATGTATAAAAAAAAGAGCCGTGAATTGCTTGGCAGTTCACGGCTCTTTTTTACCTTTACAGGCGTGAAAAATAAGATTTTAGCAAATTATTAAATTTTAAAGATATGAATTTAGTAGAACGTTTTTTGAAGTACGTAAGCTTTGATACACAGTCGGATGAACTGACAAGACTTACCCCCAGCACTCCGGGCCAAATGGTATTTGCGGAATATCTAAAGTCTGAGTTGGAGTCGTTGGGGCTAGAAGATATAACATTGGACGAGAACGGTTATCTTTTTGCTACTTTACCTGCCAATACAGAGAAAGAATTGCCTGTCATCGGCTTTATAGCACATATGGATACGAGTCCCGATATGAGTGGAAAAAATGTCACTCCACGTATTGTAGAAAAATACGATGGTTCGGATATTGTGCTTTGTGTCGAAGAGAATATCGTACTTTCACCGAGTCAGTTTCCTGAGTTGCTCGATCATAAGGGTGAGGATCTGATTGTTACCAATGGTAAAACTCTGTTAGGGGCAGATGATAAGGCAGGTATTGCCGAAATAGTATCAGCTGTTGTCTATCTGCAGGAGCATCCTGAAATTAAGCATGGTAAAATTCGGATCGGTTTCAATCCGGATGAAGAAATAGGTGAGGGTGCTCATAAGTTTGATGTTCAGAAGTTCGGTTGTGAGTGGGCTTATACGATGGACGGAGGAGAAGTTGGAGAGTTGGAATTTGAAAATTTCAATGCTGCCGCTGCCAAGATCACTTTTAAAGGACGTAATGTGCATCCGGGATATGCTAAACATAAAATGATCAATTCGATCCGTATAGCCAATCAGTTTATTACTATGCTTCCCCGGCACGAGACTCCGGAACATACTTCCGGATATGAGGGTTTCTACCACTTAATCGGTATCCAAGGAGATGTGGAACAGAGCACTGTATCCTACATTATTCGTGACCATGACCGTAATAAATTTGAGGATCGTAAAAAAGAGATAGAACATTTGGTGAATAAGATCAATGCAGAGTTTGGTGAAGGCACTGCTACGCTCGAATTGCGTGACCAGTACTATAACATGCGTGAAAAGATAGAACCCGTAATGCATATTATCGACACTGCTTTTGCTGCAATGGAAGCCGTAGGGGTGAAACCGAATGTGAAACCTATTCGTGGAGGAACGGATGGCGCACAATTATCATTCAAGGGGTTACCTTGTCCCAACATCTTTGCCGGTGGCTTGAATTTTCACGGTCGCTATGAATTTGTTCCCATCCAGAATATGGAAAAGGCAATGAAGGTCATTGTGAAGATCGCTGAACTGGTAGCTTCGAAGTAATCATTATTTATATAATTCTTAAATTCTCATTTCATGAAAACCACTCCATTTACCGAGAAACATATTGCACTTGGTGCTAAGATGCACGAGTTTGCAGGATATAACATGCCTATTGAGTATTCGGGTATCATCGACGAACACCTTACAGTTTGTAACAGTGTCGGTGTTTTTGATGTGTCACACATGGGCGAATTTTGGGTGAAAGGTCCTCATGCGTTGGATTTTTTGCAGAAAGTGACTTCAAATAATGTGGCAGCTTTGGTGCCGGGTAAAATTCAATATACTTGTTTTCCAAATGAAGACGGGGGTATCGTTGATGACTTACTGGTCTATCAATATGAACCGGAAAAATATCTTTTGGTTGTTAATGCTTCGAATATAGAGAAGGACTGGAACTGGTGCATTTCTCACAATACGGAAGGTGCTGAGTTGGAAAACTCTTCAGATAATATGGCACAACTTGCCGTACAAGGTCCGAAAGCCATTCAAGCTCTGCAAAAATTGACGGATATTAATCTTGCCGATATTCCTTATTATACGTTTAAAGTCGGTGAGTTTGCCGGTGAGAAGAATGTGATTATTTCCAATACGGGATATACCGGAGCAGGTGGATTTGAACTATATTTTTATCCGGATGCTGCCATGAAGATTTGGGATGCAGTTTTTGAAGCCGGAGCTGAGTTTGGCATAAAACCGATAGGGCTTGGTGCGCGTGATACTCTTCGTCTTGAAATGGGATTCTGTCTGTACGGTAATGACTTGGACGATACTACGTCTCCTATTGAAGCCGGACTGGGATGGATCACTAAATTTGTGGACGGCAAGAACTTTACAAATCGTTCGATGCTTGAAAAACAAAAAGCTGAAGGCACCGTTCGCAAATTAGTGGGCTTTGAAATGATTGACCGGGGGATTCCTCGTCATGGTTACGAGTTGACAACAGCGGAAGGTGATAAAATCGGGGTAGTAACATCAGGTACAATGTCTCCTATTCGTAAGATTGGTATTGGTATGGGATACGTGAAACCTGAATATAGTAAGATCGGTACAGAAATATGTATTGATATGCGTGGACGTAAGTTGAAAGCTGTAGTAGTAAAACCGCCTTTCCGTAAATAGAATATTGACGAAATAAAGCGTTGAAATCCCTCTCTGGTTCTTTAAAGGACAGAGGGGGATTTTTGTTTAAATGGAAAGTTTACGTTCTTTCGGATATGTTTGGAATATTAGAGGTCTCATTTAACAGATATAAAAGTCTTCCTTAGTCAATTTGTCTCTATACTCAAACATATTATTTCCTTTCTAATATTATTCTTGGTAATGTCTATGAAATATTTTTATTTCAGAATAATCTCTATTTCTGCCTATATAGGCTATTATATTTGCATTATATTCTGATTTCTACTTTTTTGATTTCTTGGAATTAATATTTATTTGTATTTTGATCTATATATATAATGCAATAGAAAGAATAATTAGATCAATTAAATGATTGTATTTTTGTTTTCCTATGAACTGAATGTGTAATATAAAAGTGATAGGCGTATCACTGTTTTTCAGTGACAAATGTGTATTAAATATCGTTGTATGATGGTAAATAGTGAGTCTT
>ENA-OQIC01000514-OQIC01000514.1-human-gut-metagenome-genome-assembly--contig:-NODE-514-length-16873-cov-1.517676_pt1 | contig 16873 bp, 27 predicted proteins | sample MGYA00242572_ERZ504736 | MGnify/ENA primary metagenome ERZ504736 (study PRJEB26092, sample SAMD00036201) | human gut metagenome | host: Homo sapiens | study: EMG produced TPA metagenomics assembly of... | reverse complement strand
GGAATCTTTTTGTCCAGGACTTCGTTCATAAACTCCATGTCCTCGCTTCGCTGGGACAATACGATGATTCCGTCAAAATAGCTGGGATTCAGTGTCCCGGGCTCATGCATATCAATACCTTTAACCACTACATTATACTTGCTTCCCGCAACACTGTAAACCCCTGTCAGCACGTCGTGGAGCACAAACGGCGATGTCATCTTACTGATGGTAGAGAAGTACAGCCCAATTACATAGGATCTGGATTTTTTCAGGTTGATGGCTGCCTGGTTGGCACATACCCCATCTCCTGAGCCAGGCGCAGTATGTTCTTCCTGCTCTCCGTATTCTCAGCCCCTATGCCGTTTAAGGCCCTGGATACCGTGGAATAGGAAACCCCCGCCCTTTTCGCGATATCCTTTATCGTCACTGCCATAATATCCCCCTCTTTGCTGTCCCCTATAAGCATTTGCATCATTCCCGTTCGGGCGTACGAATACAATCTAACTCGTTTTCCGGCTTCTGTCAAATGCTTCCGCAGACACGGCCGATATTTTCCGTGATGATGGCCGGACCATCCTGTCCCTCCACCTTTACATCCGTAAGAATCAGCTCCTCAATCTGGTTGGCGTAGATTCCCATGCGGCATATATGGGAGCTGCAGCATCCATCATGGCGGGCTGTCCTTCCCTGGCAGACGCCGCATAGGTGACACGGACATGATCCATCTCCACCCGTTCAATCCGCTGTTCCGGAAGACCATACATGTAGGCAGCCGCCACATGGCAGTTTTCTGCCTCTATATCCTTAAAGCACAGGCTCTTAATCAAAGGTGTTCTTTCATCCACCAGAAGCGCCTCCTTTGTACGCACATATTCGCTGTGGCCGTCCGGATCACAGAAATAGAAACAGTTGATAACAAAGGGAGTCATCACATGGTCCATGCGGATGTGTTCAAAGACAATCCCGTCCACCACGGCATCCTTTCCCCGGCCCCTGCGCGTCTTGATGCGCAGTCCCCTGTCCGTGTGCAGGAACATGCAGTCCTTAACGGTCAGGTTTTTTACCCCGCCCGCCATCTCACTTCCGATGGTAACAGAGCCATGGCCGTCCCTCATACAGCATCTGCGGATGGATATGTCTTTTGACGGCCGTTTATAGGTGGATCCCATATAGATTTTTCCCGACTTACGGCAATACAGTCATCTCCCAGTGAGAAATAGACACCGGCAATCTCCACATCCTGACAGGATTCCGGGTCCAGTCCGTCGGTATTTGGCGAATCCTTGGGATTCAGCACCTTAAGGTCAAAGAACCTTAGGTGGTCGGAGAAATAGGGATGGATATTCCAGCTGGGGCTGTTCCTCACCGTGATTCCCTGAACCGTCACCTGCCGGCACCGCTCCAGGAAAATCATCCTGGGGCGGCAGGCCGTGTGTATTACCTTGGGCTCATGCCACCAGTTTCCCTCACTGTCTCCCGCGTTCCCGTCTATGGTTCCCTGCCCATAGATAACAGCGCCTTTCACGTTCACGCCGTTTATGATGCCGGTAAACATGGAAGAGGATTGCCCTCCCATGTGCCAGATTGTATTCGCCCTGCTCGTCATAGCTCTGGATCATTCCCTGGAACACAGGAAAACGGGTCCGGTCCGTATACGCGGACAGCACCGCCCCCTCAGCCAGCTCAATGTTCACATTATCCTTTAAAAACAGGGACACAATCCGGTAGGTCCCGGCCGAATCAGGACCGGCTCTTTTCAGGCAGGCCATAATGGCAGCCTGGATAAACAGAGTGTCATCCTGAATCCCGTCCCCCTTTGCCCCGAAATCGCGCACATCCAATGTGACGAATTCGCTGTCCGTGGTAAAGGAGGACTTAAGCACAAGTCCCTCCCCGCTTCTGGCCTCCACCTGATAGCTGGTATCAGGTTTCAGATCATAAATGCTTGTGACAGCATTTCCCGTTTCCCGGATAAACTTCCCGTTCAGATAGAGGCGGTACATCCGGCTGGTCTCATATGTACCGCCGTCCTCTATCTCCAGTACGGCGCAGCGCGCGTTTTTATAAATCACCTTTAAATCCATTGCCTTATACCTCTTTTCTGTTCTGTCTCTCTGTAGCTGCTGTCAAACCAGGAATGGGGCCTCCCAGGAGAGCCCCCATTTCCATCCAGCCAACCCTGGCCGTTTTCTATTTTAACCCTTAACGCCGCCTGCCGCAATACCATCAATGAAAGAATCCTGTGCACAGAAGAACACAATCAGCGACGGCACAATGGAAATCAGGGACATGGCCAGGATACGGTTCCACTGGAAGCCAACATCTCCGTCCATGGACATGCGCAGGTATACGGAGTTCGTATATTTCTGCATATCAGCAATATAAATCAACGGGCCCTGAAAATCGTTGTTGGTCCACATGAACTGGAACAGGGCGCAGGACACCAGAGACGGCTTCAGCATGGGGACAATTACGTACCACAGCGTTTTTAATGTATTGCAGCCGTCAATCTTGGCAGCTTCCTCCAGCTCCTTGGGCACTCCCCTGAGGAACTGGATCAGCATGAATACAAAGTAGGTATCTGCTGCAAACAGGGAGGGTACGATCAGAGGAAGGTATGTGTTCACCCATTTCCACTTGTTAAACATAATGTACTGGGGCGCATTGAGAACCACCTGGGGAAGAAACAGGGTGGACATCAGCAGCGCAAAGAAAATCTTCTTTCCCTTAAAGTCAAACCGCCCGAACCCATAGGCAGCGATAGTGGCGGACACCACGGTGAAAATCACCTTGGGAATCACAATTTTATATGTATTAATCAGGGAGGTAATCAGGGATATCTTGCCTCCATAGCTTTTAAAGGCATTGCTGTACCCGTCGAACACAGGGTTCTTAGGCAGAAACCATGCGCTGGTAAATATTTCGGAGTTGGTCTTAAAGGTGGCCCCAACCATCCAGATTAGAGGGTATACCATGATGAATCCCACCAGAATCAGCAGGGTGTAGCGGATTGCCGTGCTGACCTTCCGTTTTGTCTCTCTTGTCATACATCCCTACCTCCCTTCCTCGTCTGAATAATACACCCATTTTTTCTGGCTGATAAACGCCACCGCTGTCAGCGTCATGACAATCAGGAACAGAATCCATGCCTGTGCGCTGGCCATTCCCATCTTATGGCGCAGGAATGCATTGTTGTAAATCAGCATGGAAATCAGGGTGGTTGCGCCGTTTGGCCCGCCCTTTGTCACCAGGAACGGGGCATTGAACTCCTGGAATGCCTGGCAGAGCTGTGTAATCAGGTTATAGAAAATAACCGGTGTGATAAGGGGTACTGTAATCTTAAAAAACTGGGTCCACTTGCCTGCGCCGTCAATGGAGCAGCCTCATACAAATCTTCTGACACGCCCTTTAAGGCTGCCAGGAAAATGACCATGGCGGAACCAAACTGCCAGACGCGTAAAAGCACAATCACAAACAATGCGCTGTTAGCGCCGGCCATCCAGTTAATCTTCGGTCCTCCAAAGAACGTGATTACCGTGTTAATCAGTCCGTCCGTATTGAACACAGCCCTCCAGAGAATGGCAATGGCGATGGAACCGCCCAGGATGGACGGGATATAATATGCTGTCCTGAAAAAGTTCACGCCCTTCAGCTTGAAGTTGAGAATATATGCGATAAAGAGGCAAACGCCAGCTTTAAGGGCACGTCAAATATTGCGTATTTGAATGTCACCACAAATGCCCTGATGATATCCTCATCCGTAAATATCTTCTCGTAGTTCAGAAGTCCGGTCTTTGTTATTCCGTTGAACAAATCATAGTTGGTAAAGCTGTAGTACAGCGAAGATGCAAATGGATATACCTTGAACAGAAGAAATCCAACCAGCCATGGCAGAATGTAAAGCAGGCCGATATTCAACGCCCAGAATCCTTTCTTTTTTTTCATACGGTTACCTCCAAACCTGTTAATCTAAATAGCGCTCATACTTCTCCCTGAGCAGCGTACCTGTGCTGCACCCCTTTTGGATCATGTATGCAAGCTGCTCCTGCGGGCCCGGATTCCCTCCTGCCAGCATTTCCTTTAATCTCATGCGGAATATGTCCTGAAGCGCCTGTAATGCTCGTATATTTCCGGGGACATCCGCTCTATGGTATCTATCAGCAGGACCATCTGGTCCATGCCGGGCGTTTCAAAGTCTTAAAATATGTAACAATGCTGTCGTAATTTTCCCTGTGTCTTTACTGCTTTCCTAACATCCATTCTATTTCCTGCCATCTAAAACTAATAACTGTCCTGAATCCCATCTGAAAATCAGAAATTATAGCAGTCGTCAATACCTTCATCAAATCCTCTGCTGCTTCGGCGGAGGTGATGTCGCCTGCGCTCAGCTTTCCAAATACCTTATAATATACACCGTCCGGATTGGCCTTCAGGTCATTATGCTCAAACATGGGGTCCAGAGGGAATTTGGAGTAGGCCAGAACCTTTGCATTGGCCTCCATAACCAGCTTATCACCGATTCCCTTTTCCTCCAGAATCTTTACGCCCTCTGCGGAGCATGGAATGCCGCGCTCAGTGCCGCAGATTTCAATTGCCTCATCATCATTTAATAAGTAATTAACCAGCATGGCTGCTTCCTTTGGATGCGCTGAATTTGCGGATACTGCCAGCGCCATGGAAATCTTGGTAAAGCCGCCGTCGTAATCACCAAATTTAAGGAAGTCCCCGATAACCAGCTCCTGGCCCGGCTTTGTGGTACTCTCCGCGATTGCCTTCTGGACCTTGGAAACTGCGGAGTCCCACTCAAATACGCCAGCGTATTTGCCGTCGATTACTTTTGCGTTCTTATCTAAGGAATCGGCCATATCACCCTGAAGCGTGGCAATGGTAGGAATCACATGGGCCTCCTCCAGCTTTGTCATGAAGTCCATGCCTGCCTGAATCTCCTGGGCTGTGTACTGAAGTTCACCGTTCTCAACCCACGGTTTGCCGTATACACTCTCCAGATAGTATACCAGGAAGATGGCCCTGTCGTATTCCATCATAGCCAGAGGGTAATAATCTTCATTGTAAGCCTTAAACTTGGCCCCCGCCTCCAGAAGGGAAGCTTCATCCGTAGGAATCTCACATCCAACCTCATCAAAGGTGGTCTTATTCCAGTAGAACAGACGTCCTGTCAGGGCAACCGGAACCGCCATCAGCTTGCCGTCTGCCTTGCACTGGTCCAGGCTGTCCTGGGAAAACTGGGTCAGGTCCAGGACATCGCTGTAATCCTCCAGATTTGCAAAGTTGGTCCCGTTGCCGCTGTAGGATGTAATCCAGTTCCAGTTAATCTGCATGACGTCGGCCGCATTGCCTCCCTGAATGGCAAGAGACTGCTTCTCTTCCCATCCGGTCCAGGCGCCGTACTCGCATTCCACCTTAATATCAGGGTACTTTGCCATAAATGCGTCCACCGCCTTCTCAGTTGCCTCATGTCTGGAGTCACCGCCCCACCAGCAGAACTTGATGGTCACGTCCCCGGTGCTGCTCCCGGCTTCCTTGCCGCCTGCCTGCGCTGCCGTGGTGGTCCCGCTGCCGCTGCCGCCTGAGCAGGCTGTCAGTGAAAATGCCATTACAGATGCCAGGGCCAGGGACACTGCTTTTTTCAGGTTTTTCTTCATCATTTCTCTCCCTCTCTTTTCATCGCCTTCGCCATGTATGTTTGCAAAGGTTTGCATCATTATTTTAAAAATTATGCATATCTGCCATTTGTAAGTAATTACATTTAGTTTATTTTAAGCAAACATGCATCGTTTTTCTTTGTGATTCCATAGTATCACTATTTATATCGTATGTCAATTGTTTGATTCGTATAGTTTTTTAATATTTTTTTGTGTAATATATCCAATTCTTTTCCCGCATTTTTTGTGTTAAGATAGATTCAAGAATAAAAAAATGGATTTAGAGGAATTCAAAGACATAATGCACTGTGATTTCCGGGTTTGTCCCGAATTAAATTGAGCTAAATCACTATTGTTTTTCCTGCAAACGTTTACACTTCCATTCTTTCAAAGACGCCTTACATCAAGGCTCAGTGTACCTATATGTATAAAGGAGAGTTAAGATTATGAAAATACTGGACCGTTACATCGACCAGCTGATTGAACAGAGCACCCCTGAGGCCCCCGTGTGGAACATTGAAAAAATCCGGGAGGGTTCAAAATCTACCTGGAACTATATTGACGGCTGCATGATTAAGGCCATTATCGAACTCTACCTTATAACCAGGAACCGCCGGTATCTGAACTTCGCAGACGCCTTCACCGGCCGCTTTGTAAGGGAGGACGGCTCCATTGAATCCTATGATCCAAAGGAGTATAACCTGGATAATGTAAACGCCGGCAAAACCCTGTTCGACCTTTACAAGCTGACCGGAAAAGAAAAATACAGGAGGGCCATGGATACTGTATACAGCCAGCTAGAGGAACAGCCCCGCACATCCACAGGAAACTTCTGGCATAAGAAAATCTATCCCAACCAGATATGGCTGGACGGGCTTTACATGGCCCAGCCTTCTATATGCAGTACGAGGCAGATATAACGGCTGCAAAAACTGCGAGGATTCATACCAGCAGTTCCTCCAGGTATACGATCGGATGAGGGATCCGCTCAACGGGCTGTACTACCATGCCTACGATGATTCACGCCAGATGTTCTGGTGCGATAAGGTGACCGGACTGTCGGAGAACTTCTGGCTCAGGGCCATGGGCTGGTATGCCATGGCGCTCATCGACACCATGGAAGTCATGCCGGAATCCATGACCTGCCAGAAGGCGCGGCTAAACGCCATCTATAAGGAACTGATTGACGCCATGCTTCCCTACCAGGACCAGGCCACCGGCATGTGGTACCAGGTGGTAAACCGGGGAGGAATCGCCCCCAACTACCTGGAGGAATCCGGCTCCGCCATATTCGCCTATGCCATCATGAAAAGCGTACGCCTCCATTACCTTCCCGACGACTATTTTAAATACGGCCAAAAGGCATTTGAGGGAATATGCAGCACATACCTCTCCGAGAAAGACGCAGTCTCCAGCTGGGCGGCATCTGCCTGGTTGCCGGGCTGGGCAACACGGACATGCGGGAGGGCACCTTTGAATACTACATGAGGGAGCCTGTGGTTGAAAATGAAGCCAAGGGAATCGCTCCCCTTATCCTGGCGTACATTGAAACCATGTTTCGGCGCCAGCCATAGGACAGCGGCATAAACAGCGGCATAAACAGCGGCATAAAACAGGCGGCAAAAGTGATTGAACCCATGAGATTTTCAGTATAATGATACTGGAAACAGCTCTTTTGCATATTTTTCACCCTCTGTTTCCGGAAAGGCGAGAACATGAATATAAAACATTTTAATATTATGGTTACTGAACAGGAATGCGGCCATGCAAGGGCATCCCTGAAGCCGGCGGACCTGACTGCTTATCTGTTAGATCGCCTGCCCCACAAGCCGGAGCTTCTCCGCCCGGCCGTGGTCCTGTGCGCGGGAGGCGGTTACGGTTTTGTGTCTCCCAGGGAAGACCAGCCGTGGCCATGGAATTTCTGGCAGCGGGATGCCAGGTCTTTTCCCTGCACTACAGCGTTGCCCCGGAAACATTTCCCGTGGCCCTTATGGAGCTGGCCAAATCCGTGGCTTTCGTGAAAAGCCATGCCCGGGAATGGAATATTGACACAGATCGGATTATTGTGTGCGGTTTCTCCGCGGGAGCCATCTGGCCGCCTGCCTGGGCATGATGTGGAACCGCGAATTTCTCTATGGCCCCCTGAATGCGGCCCCTGAGGACATACAGCCAACGGGAATGATTCTGTGCTATCCGGTTATCACATCCGGAGAATTCGGACATAAGCGCTCCTTTGAACAGCTTTTGGGAGACAGGGCCGGCGACCCCAGGCTCAGGGAACTGGTTTCCCTGGAACTTCAGGCAGGACCGCACACACCCAGAACCTTCCTGTGGCACACCTGGACCGACCAGTCCGTGCCTGTTGAAAACTCTCTGCTGCTGGCCCAGGCCCTGAAAAAGGCCGGCGTAAGCTGGAAATGCACATTTATCCCAGCGGACGCCACGGACTGTCCCTGGCTACGGAGGAGGTTTCCGACAGCACCGGAGACTGCCTTGTGCTCACTGTCAGGCTGGATGGAACTGGTAAAAGAATGGATAAAAGAAAAGGACAGGGAATGATATGTTAAAAGAAGAACGGCAGGCATTAATCTTAAATAAGCTTCACTCCTCCGGCAAGGTAGTGGTCAGCAGACTGGCAGTGGAGCTGAATGTATCCGAGGATACCATCCGCCGCGATCTGCTGGATCTGGACCAGAAGGGGCAGGTCAAGCGTGTGTTCGGAGGAGCCATTCCCATGGAGCGCCCGGTCATCAATTTTTTTGACCGAGAGACAACGGATGTGGAATTAAAGCAGCGCCTGGCGCTGAAGGCCCTGGACTTTCTGGAGAAGGACCAGCTGGTGGCCATTGACGGCAGCAGTACCAACCTGCAGTTTGCCAAGAACATTCCTAACGGCCTTAAGCTCACCGTGCTGACCAACAGCTATTCCATTGCCCACGCCTGTTCCATGAAGGACCAGGTGGATGTAATCGTCCTGGGAGGACGGCTGTTAAAGGAATCCATGACCAATGTGGGCGAAACCGCGGCCAGCCAGGCAGCGCTCTACCACCCGGATCTTTGCTTTATGGGCGTATATGCATCCATCCTGAATACGGCATGACCATCCCCTACCCGGATGAGGTCAGCATAAAGAGACAGCTGATTCAGTCCTCCCGAAGTCATTGCCTGGTAAATCCCATAAAGCTGAATACTGTATCCAGATATCATGTGTGCGGCATAGAGGCGTTTACCACATTAATCACGGACAACGGCGTATCCGGCGAGATGGCTGTGGACTACCGGAACAAAGGACTGGACTTTTTATAGCCAGCGGGCATTTCATATCACCCATTGCGATTTTTTGCGGTACTTTTGCGGTATTTCATTTATACTCCGGCAGCTTTTCGTGTGCATTCTAATAAAAATCGCATATTAACGCACTTTTTTGCAATAATTTGCTTGACACAGCATGTATATGCGCTATAATACACTTAGAGATAAAAAGGAAGCGGGCAGGCGAGCCTGTCCCACACATTTTAGGAGGGTATTTACTATGAAATTTTTTGTGGACACAGCGAATGTTGAGGATATCAAAAAAGCGAATGATATGGGTGTTATCTGCGGCGTTACCACCAATCCGTCCCTGATTGCAAAAGAGGGAAGGAACTTTGCCGAAGTCATCAAGGAAATCACCGACATCGTGGACGGACCTATCAGCGGCGAGGTTAAGGCTACCACCGTTGACGCAGAGGGCATGATTAAGGAAGGCCGCGAGATTGCCGCTATCCATCCAAACATGGTAGTCAAGATTCCCATGACAGTAGAAGGCTTAAAGGCTGTCAAGCGCTTCACGCAGAAGGTATCAAGACCAACGTTACCCTGGTATTTACATCCGCACAGGCTCTCCTGGCCGCGCGGGCAGGCGCGTCCTACGTATCCCCGTTCCTTGGACGTCTGGATGACATCTCCATGCCGGGTATCGACCTGATTTACGACATCACCGAGATTTTTCAGATGCACAACATTGAAACTGAAATCATTGCTGCCAGCGTCCGCAATCCGATTCACGTAATCGACTGTGCCAAGGCCGGAGCCGACATCGCTACTGTTCCTTACAAGGTACTGGAGCAGATGACAAAGCATCCTCTGACCGACCAGGGCATTGCCAAATTCCAGGCTGATTATAAGGCTGTGTTTGGTGAATAATCCATCTGGACCGGTATCGTTAAAAGGCTCCCGCTGTTCCTGCGCGGGAGCCTTTTTTATATCCGAACTTCTGTACCATGAATCTGTACCTATGAATCTTCTGAATCTTCCTCCTCTGTAATCAGAACCGCCTCCCCCAAATCAAACACCTTGGAAAACGCATACTTATTCTTCTTAGATGTATCCATGAGCACATAGACCACCTTGGAATGGTCTTTTACAATCACCTTTTTCCTGGCCTCTCTGTCATCATAGGTGTAGATGCCTCCGTCCGGGATATACCCGTTGGCGCCAATGAACGCCTTGTCAAAATACATGTCGGATATCATCTTTTCCGTCAGGGCGCCCAGTACGGATTCCAAATCATCCCGCACTTCTCCTCCCAGCAGGATACACTTCGCGTTCTTAATTGGCAGATTGTCCAGCAGTTCCGTGCTGCTGGAGACAATGGTGATACGTTTTCCCTGGAGATATTTGAGCATCCCCACCGTGGTAGTGCCTGAATCCACATAAACGCAGTCTCCGTCCTCCACCAGCGCAGCCGCCTTCCTGGCAATGATCTCCTTTTCCTCGCTGTGAATCAGCTTTTTCTTTACCACAGGCTCGTCGAAGTCCTCTGCCTTATACTTAACCGCGCCTCCGCGCATGACGATGACGCTGCTTCCTGTTCCAGAGCAGCGACATCCCTGCGCACAGTGGACAGGGAAATGTTCAATTCCGCTGCCAGGTCTTTTATATAAGAGATATCCCTCTTTTTGATACTTTTCAGTATCTCTTCTTTTCTCAACTCAGGAACCATATGCTTACCCCTTTGAACTATAATAACTTTATTATATCAAAGAGCCCATCCTTAGTTCAACCATGATTCCTGCATTTTCTGTCACTTTTTTCATTTTTTCAACAGACCAAACGCGGAGCGAGTACTTATGTTAATCTCGTTCAAGCAGGGCATGGCCTCCTGCGCTCCTATTTTGTCACAGTCACTGAGGCTGCCCGGGCCGCAAATCGGCAGGCCTGAAGGTCCGTCATGCCTTATATTTGCCATATGCAAATGCCCCTATATAGGAATCCCCCGCCCCTGTGCTCTCTGTTACGTGCTCCACCTTTACAGGTTCAATGGCAATCGCACCTTCTTGCCCCAGAAGCATACTGCCTTAGAGCCCAGAGTGACAATAACCGTTCCCTCCGTCAGCCGCCTCAGCCTGTCTGCGTGAGTCCTTACCATGTCTCCGTCCGTCACTTCAACTCCGGCGTAAAAGGATGCCTCTGTCTCATTGACAATCAGGCAGTCTGCCATCTTAAGCACCTCCAGGTCCATTTCCTTGGCCGGTGCAGCGTTAAGTATAGTGTATACATGATACTGTTTGGCCTTCCGGATGATATGTTCCACCACTTCCGTAGGTATCTCCAGTTGGAGAATAACAATCCTGCTGTTCCTGATAAGCTCGTCCAATCCGTCGATTTCACGGGATGTAATATCAAAATTGGCACCTGTAATGATGGAAGCATATACAGTCCCATCCTCCAGGGCATGAACCACGCCCACACCCGTGGGGCTGCTGCTCCTGCCTATGCAGGAACAGTCCACACCATAGTCCTTCAGTTTTTCCACCAGGCTGGCGCCAAAGGTATCCCTTCCCACCTTTCCCACCATAATGGTGTCGATTCCCAGCTTGGCGCACTGTACAGCCTGATTGGCCCCCTTTCCTCCGCCGGAATAGGTTATGCTGTCAGCGGTGTATGTTTCCCCCAGAAGAGGCATGCGCTTCTGCTTCATAATGATATCGTAGTTAAGGCTGCCGATGACACAAATGTAATCTCTCCCGCAATCTCTCACTGTCCAAACCCCCTTATGCGGTTATTCCGCCTTTGCCTTCTTATTCAGTCTCATGGCTGCCAGTTTACCCTGTATTACATCCACATATACCGCAAACACTATGATAAGGCCCGTAGCAATATACTGCCAGAATGTATCCACACCGCAGACCACCAGCCCTACCTTCAGGGCCTGTAGAAGAATTGCTCCCAGGAATGTGCCTATAATGCTTCCTTTACCGCCTGCCAGGCTGGTGCCCCCAATGGCCGCAGCGGCAATGGCATTGGTCTCATAGCTGGCTCCAGCCGCCGGTTCGCCGGTTCCCAGTTTTGCCAGCATGACCATCCCGGCAAACGCAACACAGACACCGCAGATTGCATAGGACATGATTTTGTTGAAATCCACATTGACGCCGGACAGGCGGGTGGCTTCCTCATTGCTGCCGATGGAATACAGATAGGTTCCAAACTTTGTGTGCTTCAGCAGGATATAGGCAATCACCGTCACAACCAGGAACAGAATCATGGATGAGGACAGGGTGCCGATTACATCGCCATCCATAATGTCCCTGAAATTCTGGGGAATGTTAAGCACAGGCCAGCCCCCTGTTATAAGATAGGCAACGCCCCTGTATACGGACATCATACCCAGGGTAGCCACAAAGGGCTGTAATTTCATCTTGGCCACAAGGATTCCGTTCACAAGCCCCAGACAAAAGCCGATGGCCGCGCCTGCAAGGACGGCTGCAAAAGGATTCAGTCCCATGACCAGAAAATTACCCACGCTTACGATTACAATAGCCAGCGTGGAGCCAACTGTCAAGTCAATTCCGGCCGTGATGATGACCAGAGTCATGCCGATAGCCAGAAGACCATTGATAACGGACTGGTCCAGGATATCAAGCAGGTTGGACGGCGAAAAATAAATGGCTGTATGACGCCAAATACCACCATGATTACAGCCAGTGCAGCAACTACCTCTAATTCCCTTGAAAATTTCTTTATCACATTCTTCATAGTCAGCCTCCCATCGCAAAACTCATTATGACTTCTTCATTCAGTTCATCGTGGTTCAGAACGCCCATAATTTTGCCTTCCCGCATAACCACAACCCTGTCGCTCATTCCTATGACCTCCGGAAGTTCCGAGGACACCATAATAATGGACTTTCCTCCGGCTACCAGTTCCTCCATCAGGCGGTATATCTCCGCTTGGCACCCACGTCGATTCCCTTTGTAGGTTCATCAAATATAATGATATCGGCGTCCGTGGTCATCCACTTCGCGATGATGACTTTCTGTGCATTTCCGCCGCTCAGACTCTCTGTCAGATAGTCCGGATCCGCAGGATGCAGATTCATTTCCCCTGTGTAATACATGCAGTTGTCATATATCTTCCTGGCATTCACAAAGCCTCTGCTGCAAAACCGGTTCATGGAGGCCAGGGCCATGTTGCTGGCATTCGTAAAGTTCTTAACAAACCCCTGCGTTTTTCTATTCTCAGGTATCAGCCCCAGACTGTATTGCAGGGCATCCTTAGGACTCTTAATTTCCGCCCTTTTTCCTTTTATGTAAACCTCCCCGCTGGTATAGGGTCTGCCCCGAATATAGCCCGCATCACATCCGTTCTCTTGGATCCCACCAGTCCGGCAAAGGACAAAATCTCGCCTCTGTGGAGCTCAAAGCTTATGTGTTCAAATACCCCGTTCTTGCACAGGTCCCTGGCTTCCAGCACCACCTCACCGGCGGCGCACAGGGGATTATTTCTAACTGCATAAGCGGACACATCCCGGCCTACCATGTGGCGTATCAGCTCTTCCTTGGATGTCTCCTTCATGTTCAGGGTAGTGATATACGTTCCGTCGCGCAGAATACTGGCCCTGTCCGCTATGGCAAATACCTCGTCCAAACGGTGTGTGATATACAGTATCGTAATTCCCTGGTCCTTGAGTTCCATAATCATCTTAAGCAAACGGTCTACCTCGCGGTCTGTCAGGGCTGACGTGGGTTCGTCAAAGGAAATGATTTTTGCATTGTGAAACAATGCCTTGGCAATCAGAATCATCTGCATCTCGCCAGTGCTGAGAGAGGTCACACGGTCCCTGCTTCTGAATTTGCAGCCCAGCCTTTCCAGGATAACATCCGTCTTTTTGTACATGGCATCGTAGTCCACAAAAAATCCCCTGGTCACCTCGTAGCCAAGGGCTATATTCTGCCCTACCGTCAGCTCAGTCACAAGGTTTACTTCCTGATGCACCTTGGCAATGCCGAATTCGATGGCATCATTGGCATTTTTAAAGCCCACTTTTCTCCCGTCAATCTCCACATTTCCATCGTAATCAGGATAGATGCCGTGAAGGATATTGAGAAGGGTAGATTTACCCGCGCCGTTTTCCCCAAGGAGGGCGTGTATCTCCCCTTTATCCACCGTAAAATCCACACTGTCCAGCGCCTTGTTGCCGGGGAACTGCTTTGTTATATTAGAAAAATGTATCATTGTCGCCATATTCTATCCCCTCTTTGAAATATCAGCCAGGGGTCTGACCCTCTGCTGATGATAGTTTCCTTGCTGCCTTTTGTCTATTTTGCATATACAGGATCTGTCCAGCCGATGATTTCCTCTGCCGGCTTATCTACGTTCTCGGAATCAATGAGAGCCTGAGGCGTCCACAGCACCCTGGGAATCTCCTGTCCGCCCAGTCTTCTGAGCATTACTTCACCTGCGATCTGAGCTTTATAGAACGGGAAGGAATCAATGGTGGCATCCAGCTCGCCCCTGCGGATTGAATCATACGCCTCTCCTATGCCGTCAACGCCAACCACCAATATATCCTTGCCGGAAGACTTCACAGCCTCCACCACGCCCAGAGCCATGGTATCGTTGTTGCAGAAAATGGCGTTCAGGTCCGGATACTGTTTAATCCATGTGTCCGCCAGGTCTTTGGACTTCTGGCGGTCCCAGTCAGCATTCTGCTTTGCCACAATCTCAATATCCTTTGCATTGGCCGCCATCCAGTTCTCAAAGCCTTCCGTCCTCTGCCTTGCGGCAAACGCCTTAGGCATACCGATGACGATTGCCACCTTGCCCTTGCCTCCCAGCTTATCAGCAATCCACTCCGCTGCCAGCTCTCCGTCTGGTCCGCCTTAGGACCTACGAAGGAATCCGCATTGGCAATCAGGCCGTCATTCACATTGATGACCGGTATTCCCGCCTTCTTGGCATCCTCCACACCGGGTGTCAGGTTTCCGTCGGAAATAGGCGAAAGGAGAAGTCCTGTATACTTCTTATTAATCATATCCTTTACAATAGAAAGCTGTCCCTGTTCGTCGTTTTCACCTGGGCCGAGGTCACGTCTATGGTGATATTGCAGCCGGCGGCGGCTGCCTTTGTCTGATACTCGCCGTACCCCTCTCTCAGGTTCTCCAGTACTCATTATCAAAGGATTTTGCCACTGCTCCCAATTTAACCTCACCGTCCTGCTTCGGAACATCCCCCAGCTTCTCTCTCAATTCTTCAATGCTGACCCCTGCCTCCTTATCCGGATTAAAGGTATCGGCAGCAGCCTCTGTCTGCGCCGTGGCGGCCGCCTGCTTATTAGTACATCCTGCCATGAGTCCCGCTGCCATGGCAATTGCTGTCACAGATAAACCAAACCTCTCTTTTTCATCTTCTCTTCTCCTTTTACATTAAAATAGTTTTTGTTTATAGTAAAGCAGCCATCATGCTGCTTACAGCTACTGCATCGTTTTGTTCCACCACCTTCTCCATCCGGCAGAGCCGTAGGTGTCAATGAGCTGTTCAATCCTGCGGCACATCCTTATATTTGCCTCACATTCCTCCACCGCCTTCTCCCTTTTCGGGAATGTGTCAAAATATATCACACCCTGGAAGTCATATTTCTTAAGGTAGTACATGACCTCCACTGTCTTCCAGAAATTCACGGTTCCCACCATAAGCCGTCATCCGTGGAACCCTCTCCGTCGTTGAGATGTATATTGTAGAGTTTCCCCCGTTCCAGCAGCCAGGCTGCCGCAAACGCAGGATTCTCCTTTTTCATCAGCATGTGGCAGAAGTCCAGGGTGACCCCCAGATTTTCCCTGTCCACGTCGTGGAGAACGGAAACCGCGGTTCCAAAGCTGTCAATAAAAGCATGGACCCTCTCCTCATAAGGCTTGTACTCAATGCTCACAGGCACCCCGGAATAATCGCACACATCCCGGAACGCCTTCACAATCCGGTTCCAGTAGCTTACATAATCAATCTGGAAGGAATAATCAAAACCGTCAAATCCCAGCCATATAATCATCTGGTTTCCTCCCAGCTTTCTGCACGCATCTGCCGCCTCCCTGCATAAAGTTATGGCGTCCTGCGATATGGCCGGCTCATGGTTTCCGAACTCTCCTCCTATGTACTTGTCCCTGAACCTGAGATTAATGGCATTACATCTCAGTCCGCATTCCTCCATCTTTGCCTTTATCACCTCTATATCATAATCAGCAAAATGTTCCGGATAATTCAAATCCACATAATCCACTCCCTCAATGGCTCCTATGGACTGGAATGCATTCAGCAGGTTGCTGTCAAATCTCAAAAACGAGTTAATCCGTGTGGCGTACTTCATATGATTGCTACCTCCTTGCAGCATCATAATAGCATTTGATTCAAATTATGTCAATACTTTTCAAAATATTTTATTTGCTTTTTCGGCATAAATTTCTATATTTTTTCATTTATATCCAGCCGTATTCTACGTTTTTTATTTTGCGGGAGTGGCTCTTACGTTTATCACGGTGGTTTTAACTAATTTTATGGCTTTAAAGTGAGAATCCGCTCAACATGGCCCTTCTTATTATTCCATATTTTTCATTTATTTTCATTTCAATGCCGCCATTTGATTATCCATGGGTATTTTTAAATAAAATAATACAAATGCCGCAGAACAATGCTGGACTCACAGCACCATTCTGCGGCATTCATCCTATTTTTAGCTTTTAGCTATATTCCAAACGTGTCAAAAAGCTGTCTGCGGTACTCCTTATCCTTTGAGGCCCTTTCCAAATCATCATACCGTTTCTCAGCCATGAGCAGCAGGTTCAGTTTTCTGACCCGCTCCTCGCCTTTCATTTGACCTTTCATTTGACCTTTCATTTGACCTTTCATTTCGCCTTCTTTTTTCCGTCCTCAATCAACTCATCGATTGCTCTGCACACATCATCCCTCCTCTCTCC
>ENA-OQIC01000513-OQIC01000513.1-human-gut-metagenome-genome-assembly--contig:-NODE-513-length-16918-cov-4.499017_pt1 | contig 16918 bp, 21 predicted proteins | sample MGYA00242572_ERZ504736 | MGnify/ENA primary metagenome ERZ504736 (study PRJEB26092, sample SAMD00036201) | human gut metagenome | host: Homo sapiens | study: EMG produced TPA metagenomics assembly of... | reverse complement strand
TACGATCAATCTCTCACTACAGGCAGCCAATACTGTGACTGCTTTATAGTGATGCTTTCATAATTGTTGAAAACATTTGTTGTCAAGGTTCAGTTTTTTGCTACGTGTTTTATTTTCGTAGCAAGGTTCAGCGAAGGAACATTCCAAAACGTCCTCTAATTACTAAAGTCAAATGACTTGACATGATGCAAAAGAATCGTAATATTTTTGCATTTTTATCATTTTTCTTTTAATTTCATTAGTCCCTTCACATACTCTGTACTGGGACGAACAAAAACGGACATGATTTTGAAGAATTTTTGAAAAATAATTGTTCCTCTACCTATAAAGCGTTGGAAACAGTATTTACCAACCCTCTTTTGCAAGTTTTTTTCGCAGAAATGAAATATTCCCTCACTAATTGCAAGTTTCAGAGGGCGTTTGGACGGTACTTTCGCAGAAAAATTTATTTTTTCTACTAATCACACACGGGAAAGCAGAGAATGTCAGATGATTTTGAAAAAATCAAAAAAGAAGCATCAACCACTATTGCAGCCAATGCTTCTTTAAATTACTTTCTTACTTACGAAAGAGATTTCAATATGACTTTTATTACTTTCCTTAATTTCAATCCATCTTTCAGTCCCAGACGATAAAAAAATTCTTCTGTATCTGCTCCACTGCTGAATATTGCATCACAGTATTTTGTAATTGCCTCTTCTTGTTCTGGTGATAATGAAGCAATTACCTTTTCATATTCCTCTTCAACTTTATCTGGCTCTGCCACAGACTGCTGTTTTATTTTCCATTCTGCGTACTCTTTCCCCATATGCTCCGTTATTGTTAGATTGATAAATTCTTCAATCTCCTCTGTCAATTTCATAGATTTACACCTGCCCTTTCCATGTTATCTCACTGTTTCAGATAACTCCGGTAACTATCTAGACTGAATCGGTAACACCACTTTTATATGTTTTACGAATATCAACAATCTGTTCATCTTTCAGCAATTTCAACCAATCCAGTAAATCTTTTCTGCTGTTTACAAAATTGCAACATCTTCCATCTGCATATTCAATCCTGTATCTCATACGCTCCTCCTATACATATACCAATTCACTCAATACAATTTCCTGCACACGATTCCTGATGTTGTTACACTGTCGCACCCATTCCATAGGATTCTGACTCTTCAGTTCCTCGGTAACTCCATCCGCAATTCTCATTTGTGCTTCAATCAGCTCATACCGTTCCTGTGCCTGTTCGTTAAGATCTGCCAGATAGCGATCCAGTTTTCCGGTCAACAAAGATAAGAATACATCCCTGATTTATGTTTTTTCAGATATTGTTTCCGAAGTATTCCCCCGGTAACCAATCGGTCGGTTTTCCTCCGGCAAGGCTAACATCGGCATGTAATAATCTCCCACCAGCACATAATCCAATCCATTGTTATCATCATGTATTATTTTTCTCTGTTCACTCATGTTCTTCTCCTCTATCAAATCTTCCTCTGCTCTCGCAGATACGCTTCAAATATACTTCTACGAATCAGTACTTTCTTCCCAATCTTATATACTGCTCCGGCTTCATGTGCCATACGAACTACGGGCTTGATTCCGAGTCTGTAATATTCACATGCCATATTGTAGGTCACGTAGTCATGGCTCATAAATTCCAGATCTTCATCGTCAATCTCATCTGAAAACATCCATACATTACCGCTCATCCATCATTTCCTCCCTGCCTTTTCCTGTCGCCGGTTCATGGAATCGTTCCAGATAAGTATCAAAAATATCCTTGTTAATCAGTACCGTTCCATCTATTCTGTAAATCGCACCTGCATCACTTGCAAGTTCCAAAAGTTTCTTATGGGAGATACTGTAAATGATTTCTGCCTGTTGATAGCGCAGATACTGTCGGCGTAATTTTCTAAGCTACTCTGGTACTTCTTTCATACTTGTAATTGGTTTATAACTTTTACCCATGATGTTTTCCTCCAAAATTAGATTTACTGTTTTACAGAAGCTGACCGCTGGGATGTGACTTTCCAAGGACGAAAAAAGCACCTCTTAGATTAACTCTAAGAAGTGCTCTTACTTCATTGCCCAAACCTGTGCCCTTTCACCTGAAATTCGTCATGCTTCATAACGATTCATCATTCTCCCAAATTTTGTTGTCAAATTGTTGTCAAATGCGGTCTGACATCATGGTTTTAGACATTTTATATTTAATTTTAGTACAGCTTTGCACCAGCCGGGATGTGGTTATCAACCATCAGAAGATGAAGTTTTTCTTCTCCTTCTTCCTCATGGATTGCACTAAGCAGCATACCACAGGATTCAATTCCCATCATAGCTCTTGGCGGAAGGTTTGTGATGGCGATCAGTGTCTTGCCTACCAGTTCTTCCGGCTCATAGAATGCATGGATTCCGCTTAATATTGTGCGGTCTGTACCTGTTCCGTCATCCAGAGTAAACTGTAACAGTTTCTTGGATTTCTTAACAGCTTCACACGCTTTTACCTTTACAGCTCTGAAATCAGACTTGCTGAAGGTATCAAAATCAACCTGCTCTTCAATAACGGCTCGATTGTTACTTTAGAGAAATCAATCTTATCATTCGGGGTAAAGAAGCCATTGTTATCATCGGACGGTGCTGTTTCTTCCTGTGCGGAAACCGGCTGTGCAGATGCTGTCACGCCAGCCTGTGCTGCATTGTTTGCTTCATTTTTTGCAGCGCCCTGGGACTTCATTGTCGGGAACAGCAGTACGTCACGGATTGCCTGGCTGTCTGTAAGCAGCATAACCAGACGGTCGATTCCGTATCCGATACCACCTGTAGGCGGCATACCGATCTCCAGTGCATTCAGGAAGTCTTCATCTGTGTGGTTTGCTTCCTCATCTCCTGCGTCAGCAAGAGCATCCTGTGCTTTGAAACGCTCTCTCTGGTCAATCGGGTCATTGAGCTCGGAATATGCGTTACACATTTCCCATGTATTAATGAACAGCTCGAAACGCTCTACCTTATTCGGATCAGAAGGTTTCTTCTTTGTCAGCGGAGAAATCTCGATCGGATGATCCATGATAAATGTTGGCTGAATCAGTTCTTTTTCACAGTATTCCTCGAAGAACAGGTTGATGATATCACCCTTCTTATGACGTTCTTCATATTCAATATGATGCTCATCTGCAAGCTTCTTAGCTGCTTCATCATCTGCAACTTCATCAAAGTCAATTCCTGCATATTTCTTGATCGCATCATTCATGGTCAGACGTTCAAAAGGTTTGCTGAGGTCGATCTCGATACCATTGTAGGAAATCTTCGCAGAACCACAAACCTTCTCTGCCAGATAACGGAACATAGACTCAGTCAGTTCCATCATGCCTTCATAATCTGTATATGCCTGATAAAGCTCCATCAGAGTAAACTCCGGATTATGACGGGTATCTACACCTTCATTACGGAATACACGTCCGATCTCATAAACTCTCTCAAGACCACCAACGATCAGTCTCTTCAGATAAAGTTCAAGAGAAATACGAAGCTTAACATCTTCGTTCAGTGCATTATAATGAGTTTCAAACGGTCTTGCTGCAGCACCGCCTGCATTTGCAACCAGCATCGGAGTTTCCACTTCCATGAAGTCACGGTCTGCAAGGAAGTTACGGATTTCTTTCAGAATCTGGGAACGTTTGATAAATACGTTCTTGCTGTCCTGATTCATGATAAGGTCTACATATCTCTGACGATAACGCATATCTGTATCTGTCAGTCCATGGAATTTCTCAGGAAGAATCTGTAAGCTCTTGGAAAGAAGAGTCATGCTTTCTGCATGGATAGAAATCTCACCTGTTCTTGTTCTGAATGCAAAACCTTCCAGTCCGAAGATATCACCGATATCGGATTTCTTAAAATCTGCATAAGAATCTGCTCCGATCGCATCTCTTGCTACATATACCTGAATATTTCCCTGTAAATCCTGGATATTGCAGAAAGAAGCCTTACCCATAACTCTCTTGAACATCATACGGCCTGCGATCGCTACGTGGATCGGGCTTGCGTCCATGATTTCTCTTCTCTCTTCGTAATCTTTCTTAACAGCTTCCTTTGCCTGTTCTTCATCAAGACCTGTTACATCTACTTCTGCACGATCTTTGAGAAGTTCTGCCTCATGTGCTTCATAAAGACTCTTCACTTCCATTGAGTGATGAGTCTGGTTAAACTTTGTGATCTGAAATGGGTCTTTTCCATTAGCCTGAAGATCTGCCAGTTTATCGCGACGTACCTTCAGTAACTGGTTTAAATCCTGTTCCTGCTTCTGCTGTGCCACCTTGGTTCCTCCTTATATACTTGTATAATTATTATTTGTTCTACATTTCCATGTGATATCAGATGTAACAGAAGATTCCATTCAACAGAATCCTGTATTTTCAAATATCAATTTATCAGATATACAGACAAAAATAAGAAATAACAAACTTCTTATTGTCTTCTTATTATCTGCTTATATAGTCAGAGAAAGGTGCGCGTTATGCCTTTGCATGATAAATCTCTACGCGCACCTCAGTCATCTGTCTCTTATACGTTTCTCTGGATCTCCAGAACTTTGTATTTCATGATTCCTGCCGGCATCTCTACTTCTACTACATCACCTGTATGCGCACCGATAAGTGCTTTTCCTACGGGAGATTCGTTGGAGATTTTGCCTTCAAGCTGTTAGCCTCTGTGGAACCTACGATCTTCAGCTCGATGTCTTCTTCGAATTCAAAATCGTGTACTTTAACCTTACATCCAACGCTGATCTTGTCCAGATCTACTTCGTCCTCTACAACAACTTCAGCATTCTTTAAGATCTTCTCGATTTCTTCGATACGTGCTTCAATGTCTCTCTGTTCGTCTTTCGCTGCATCGTATTCCGCATTCTCAGATAAGTCGCCCTGTTCTCTGGCTTCCTTAATTTTCTCTGCTACTTCTTTTCTCTTTACTACCTTTAAATCATGCAGCTCTTCTTCTAATTTTTTAAGTCCTGCATAAGTTAGTAAGTTTTTCTTTTCTTCCATAATAACCTTACTCCCTTTCAACATCCGGTATAGTCTTCTGCGTTTCTTTTCGCCCCGGATCACTACATGGATTTATGTGCTTCCTGATACATCATACCTGAAAAAGGGCAGACTTATTCTAGGATATTCACAATTTCTGTATTATACAAAAAAGCACCCGGATTGTCAAGCATTCCGAGCGCCTTTGCTATTGTTTATATTTCTCATTTCACATGGTTTTAACTTTTATGCTAATCTTGATAAAAGCGCCTCCAGCGCTTCATAACTTTCTATGGTGTTTGACTCTCTTCTGAGCCCTGCGCTGTGACGCATACCTGCAGTATACCAGGCAACGTGTTTACGCATCTCACGGATTCCTACGAACTCCCCTTTTAATTCAATCTGTTTTCTGGCATGACGCAGGATCATTTCACGTATTTCCTCTACAGACGGGCGTTCCAACAGTTCCCCTGTCCGGAAATAATGGTTCAGTTCGCGGAACAACCAGGGATTTCCCCTTACTGCACGTCCCACCATAACAGCATCACATCCGGTCTGTTTTACCAGTGCTTCTGCTTTCAGCGGAGAATCTACATCTCCGTTTCCAATTACAGGAATGGTAATCGCTTCTTTTACCCTGCGGATCGTATCCCAGTCTGCAGTGCCGGAATAGTACTGCTGTCTGGTGCGCCCATGCACTGCAAGTGCTGCTGCTCCCGCATCCTCAATACGTTTCGCGCTCTCAACAATATCTACCGGTTCATTCTCAAATCCGATTCGCACCTTGACAGTCAACGGTTTACTGATCGCAGATGATACTTTTCGAACGATCTCTTCAATCAGATTCGGGTTCTTCAATAATGCAGATCCCTCACCGTTATTGACAACCTTCGGCACAGGGCATCCCATATTGATGTCCAGGATATCGAAATCTCTGTCCTCAATGGATTTCGCAACCTCTGCCATAAGATCCGGTTCACTGCCAAAAAGCTGCATGGAAACCGGGTGCTCACATGGATCAATCTCCATCAGGCAATGGTGTTCTTATTGTGAAAAGAAATCGCTTTTGCACTGATCATTTCCATACAGATCAGTCCGGCCCCCTGCTCTTTACAGAGCGTTCGAAATGGCAGGTCTGTGACACCTGCCATTGGTGCAAGAACAAACGGATTATCAATCTGTACGTTTCCTATTTTCCACTGCATCTCCATGAATAGTTCTCTTGCCCGTACCGGCTCATTCCTTGTCTGCATGGATTCAGTCCTCACTGCCCGATGTTTTCTTCAGTTCTTCTTCCGGGATGTCTCCGAGAAAGAATACTTTATAATACATTTCCAGAGATTCCAGAAGTTCTTTCTTGTCCTGCTGAAGCTGTTTGATCTTCAGTCCGCTTCCGATCTCATCGTAGCGGGCATCTGCTTCCAGAGCTTCTGTTTTAAACTGAAGTCTGCCGTTTTCGTCAAATTCCAGAGTCAGGATTCCTCCTACATCCTCTGTGTAAAGAACACACATGATCTGAAGTTCTTTCTTCACATGATCCGGAAGTGCATTGAAATCCTGATTAAAATAAAATTTCTTCTCATAGGCGCTTGCGCCGCAGAGAGTAATGTTGTCCTGATACATAAATTACTGTTTCCCTCTTTCGAAATTATTCAGAATCTTTATACATAGCTGTAAAGCCCACGCACTGAAACCTCTCCTGCGCTGACTTTCACAACTTCTTTATTCTGCCTTTCCACAAGCAGTTCACCTTTTTCATCAATCCCCCTGCAGATTCCTTCGAAACTTCTGTCACCATCGATCACTCTGACCGGCTGGTTCAGATTTGCAAGGATTCTGTGATAATCATCCAGCAGATGAGTAAAATCACAGGTCTGGATAAATTTCTCATAGTTGATCTCGAAATATTTCATCACCAGTGCAATCACCTGATTTCTGTCATATTCATGACGCCCTCCAGAATCAGTGAAGTCGCTTTGTCCTGCATTTCTTCCGGAAATTCTTTCAGGTTTACATTGATTCCTACTCCGATGAGAACATAATTGATCTTCACACCATTTGTTCCCATCTCGGTCAGGATACCACAGATTTTCTTCTTAGAGATCACAATATCATTGGGCCATTTAATACTTACGTTAAACCCCAGTTCCTCTGCTGCCTGTGCCACTGCCATTCCCATAACCAGTGTCAGCATAGACGCATACTGCGGTGAAAATTCCGGACGTAAGAGCAGTGTCATCATAATAGAGCTGCCCTCCGGCGCTTCCCATCTTCTGTCAAAACGCCCTCTTCCCGCAGACTGAAATTCCGCAACTGCCAGAGTTCCATGCTCTGCACCATCTTTTGCCAGACGCTTGATCCATGAATTGGTAGAATCTGTTTCTTTTGCAAAATGGACGGTTTTGCCCGCCCATTTTGTGTCTATCGCCTGTGAAATTGTTTCTTCATTATACAGATGTGCCATTATTTGTTCTCCGGCTCTCCTAATGTTGCTACCATAACAGCTTTGATGGTATGCATACGGTTCTCTGCCTCATCAAATACTTTGGACTGCTCAGATTCAAATACTTCGTCTGTTACTTCCATGTCTGTCAGATTGAATCTCTCGCCCATTTCCTTGCCGATCTTTGTCTTAAGGTCATGGAATGCAGGCAGACAGTGAAGGAAGATTGCTTTCTCTCCCGCGTTCTTCATAACGTCCTTTGTTACTTTATAAGGTGTCAGATCATGGATTCTCTCTGTCCATACCTCATCCGGCTCACCCATGGATACCCATACGTCTGTATAGATAACGTCTGCATCCTTTGTTCCTTCCTGAACATCCTCTGTCAGAGTGATGCTTCCGCCGGATGCTTTTGCATATTCCTCGCACTGAGCAACTAACTCTGCATTCGGGAAATATTTCTTAGTTGTGCAGGCTACGAAATGCATGCCAAGTTTTGTGCAGGCAATCATCAGGGAATTACCCATATTGTAACGGGCATCACCCATGTATACAAGCTTACGTCCTTTTAAATCTCCGAAATGCTCACGGATTGTCAGCATATCAGCGATCATCTGTGTCGGATGATATTCGTTCGTAAGGCCATTCCATACCGGAACACCTGCATGTTTTGCAAGCTCTTCTACGACTTCCTGACCAAATCCACGATATTCGATACCATCATACATTCTTCCCAGAACTCTTGCTGTATCTGCAATGCTTTCTTTCTTACCGATCTGAGAACCTGTCGGATCCAAGTATGTGCTTCCCATTCCAAGATCATGGGCAGCTACCTCAAAAGAGCAGCGGGTTCTTGTACTTGTTTTTTCAAAAATAAGTGCGATATTTTTGCCTCTGTAATATTCGTGAAGCTCGCCGGCTTTCTTCTTTGCTTTAAGTTCTGCGGATAAATCAATAAGATATGTGATCTCCTCCGGTGTAAAGTCTTTCAGTGTCAGAAAGTTTCTTCCTTTTAAGTTCATAATAATTCTCTCCCCGATGTCATTTATTCTCTTTTGTTATTTGTCTGTCTCCGCTTTCGGATCAGTGACGATCTCTTTCAGCGAACTTGCCAGACCTGCGATTCCCTGAATATCCGACGGAATAATGATCTTGGTTGCCTTACCGTCTGCTGCCCTGGCAAATGCTTCCAGACTCTTCAGTGTCAGAACTGCCTCATCTGCTCCTGCCTCTCTGATCATGCGGATACCTCTGCATTGGCATTCTGAACTTCAGAACTGCCTCAGCCTGTCCTTCTGCCTCCTTGATCATACGCTCTTTCTGAGCCTCTGCGCGAAGGATTGCTGCCTGTTTCTCAGCTTCTGCATCCAGAATTGCGGATTGTTTCTTACCTTCTGCAACAAGGATCGTAGATTTCTTCTGACCTTCTGCGATCAGGATTGCTTCACGACGTTCACGCTCAGCTTTCATCTGTTTCTCCATTGCATCCTGGATAGCTGCCGGAGGAATAATGTTCTTCAGTTCCACACGATTGACCTTGATTCCCCATGGATCAGTAGCTTCATCAAGAGAAGCTCTCATCTTAGTATTGATCGTCTCACGTGATGTAAGTGTCTCATCCAGTTCCATGTCACCGATAATATTTCTTAAGGTTGTTGCGGACAGATTCTCGATTGCCATGATCGGATTCTCCACACCGTAAGTATAAAGCTTCGGATCTGTAATCTGAAAGAATACGACAGTATCGATCTGCATGGTTACGTTATCCTTTGTGATAACCGGCTGCGGTGGAAAATCCACTACCTGTTCCTTCAGATTTACCTTTCTGGCTACTCGTTCAATAAACGGAACCTTGAAGTGAATTCCTGTACTCCAGGTTGCCTGATAAGCTCCCAGACGTTCCAGGATTACTGCATATGCCTGTGGTACAATGCGGACGCAGGATGCAAGGACCCATACCGCAATAACGATAATAACTATCAGAAAAACCACGCCCATAACTAATCCTCCTTATTCTGTTTTACGATAAGTTTCACACCTCGGATCTCTTCGATCGTTACAACGGTGCCTTCGCCGATTTTTTCGTCATCAGCAGAACGTGCAGTCCATTCAATGTCATTGATACGAACCTGGCCTGTCTGCGCCAGATTGTCAATCTCCTGAATCACAACTGCTTTCTTTCCAATCAGACTGTTTGCATTGGTCTGTATGGTTTCTTTGTTGAAGTACTTCATTGCCAGTGGTCTGGTAAAGATGAGAAGTACCAATGAAACACACAGAAACAGCAATATCTGTACAGTGAGGTTCGCTCCTGCATAACATGCAATAGCAGCGACCAGTGCGCCGCCGGCAAACCAGATGGTGGTCAGTCCTGCCGTAATTGCCTCTACAACAAGCAATAACGCAAGAATCCCAAGCCAGATCAAAGGCTGCATGAAACTCCTCCTTTCGTCTGCTATCGTCTCTGACGAGCAGCTTCATACATGAGAATTCCGGATGCCATGGCAGCATTCAGAGATTCTACTTTTCCACACATAGGAATCCGTATCAGACAATCAGCACTGTCTGCCGCTTCATCTGTCAGTCCTTTTCCCTCATTGCCGATCAGGAAAGCAGTTCCTCCTGTGTAGGATTCCTGATCATAAGAGTTCTTACCATGCAGATGCGCCGCAAATGTGCGGATATTTCTGTCTTTCAGTTCCTGTGCTAATGATACCACACTTTCCACATATAGGAAAGGCATTCTGTAGACAGAACCCATGGTTGATCGTATAACCTTCGGGTTTGTGATATCCACGCAGGTCTTTGTCAGAAGAACTCCGCTTACTCCGGCACCCTCTCCTGTACGGAGAATAGTTCCCGCATTTCCCGGATCCTGCAGATCTTCCAGAATCATAACCAGCGGATTTTCCCCGCCGAGAATATCTTCCATTATATAGGAAGGTTTCTTAAGCACTGTCATAATTCCCTGCGGCGTCTGCGTATCGCTCATCTGTCGAAAAACAGAATCTGTTACTATTTCATATGGAAGTTTCTCCACCTGAGCCATCAGTTCTGCATCACCGCTGAGAGCTTCTGATACATACACCTTCGAAATCCAATCCCTAGGTGCTTCGCCGAACATTTTTCTTCCTTCTGCAACAAAAGCCTTGTTCTCTGCGGGCTTTTGTTTTCTGGTTCAGCTGTATGATATTTTTTACCTGTCCGTTATTTACACTGGTGATCATATCTTATCCTCAATTTTCCGAAACCTTATTCAGGTCACTGTTTGCTCCTGCTGCAACAACTGTGCAGTCTGCCGGAAACACTTCATCCGGCGCCACATTCATATTCATCTTATCGCCATGCTTCAGACCGATCAGATTGATGTTATACTTTTCCCTGACCTTCAGCTCCCGAAGTGTTTTTCCTATCCATTCCCGCGGAATCTTAAATTCTGCCATACTGAAATCAGAAGAAAGCTCAAACATATCGACAAATCCACTGGAGAGAAGATTTCTTGCAACTCTGATACCCATGGAATGTTCAGGATAAATCACCTTATCTGCCCTATTTTCTCCAGTATCCTGCCATGAAGAGAATTCATTGCCTTCGCCATGACAAAAGGAACTCCAAGTTCTTTCACCTGCATCGTTGCTGTAATACTGGCCTCCATATTCTCGGCTACTGCGATGACCGCAACATCTACGTTCTGAACTCCAAACGATTCCAGAATTCCCGGATCACGCACATCTGCCTTGACAGCATAGGAAACTTTCTCTGCGATATCCTGCACATTATCATCTTTATCGTCAATGGCAAGTACATCGCAGTTCGCCTCTGCCAGAGTAAGGCTACCGTCATCCCGAACTGCCCAAGACCGATCACTGCATAAGATTTGTTCTTCATTTTCTTCCTCATTTCTCTTTCTGAACATATATTCATTATCCTCTGCGAATATCTGCCTGACTGCCAAACCGTTACTATCCAATCATAATATCTTCTTCTGCCAGATGTGAATCTGCCGGCATTTTCTGTACACGTACAGTCACTGCAGTTCCCAGAGTCAGCGGACCGATTCTTCCCAGATACATAGTCAGGATCACGATCCATTTGCCTGCTGTATTCAGGCAGGGTGTCAGCCCTCTGCTAAGTCCTACCGTTGCAACCGCAGATGTAATTTCATAAACAACATCTTCTATAGGTGCTTCCGGCATGGCTGCACACAACAGCATACTCATGAGAATAAGTACTGTAAGTACCATACCTGTCACTACGATTGCAGAACGTATATAGCTGTCTCTGATTCTCCTGTGGTGTACTTCCACATCCCGTTTTCCCTGAAGATTGGATTTCAGACTCAGCAGAAGGACCGCAACTGTTGTTGTCTTAATTCCACCTGCTGTTCCCATAGGGGAACCGCCGATCAACATCAATATCAGGCACAGCATATAAGTTGCATTGGAAAATCTCTCCTGCTTACAGTGAAAAATCCGGCTGTTCTTGTGGTAACTGACTGGAACAAAGATGCCATCCACTTCGTTCCCGGCGAATATGTCCCAATACTTTCCGGATTTCCATGATCAAACAGAAAGATCAGTACTGTACCGCCCACAACAAGTATCAGCGTCATCATCAACACGATCTTACTGTGAAGACGGAGATTTTTAAATATACGTCCCACAGGAAGTTTCCCTCTGATGACTCGTTTGATCTTATCCCAGATATCCCACCAGACCACAAATCCAAGTCCTGACATAATGATCAGTCCTACACTTGTAAAGTTTACGATCGGATCAGCAACATACTGAGCCAGGCTATCCTCTCCCAGCAGATCAATACCAGCATTACAGAATGCAGATACTGCCGTAAAAACAGAGTATCCCAGACCTTTTGCCAGACCGAACTGCGGAATAAATCGAACTGCATAACACACTGCACCGATTCCTTCTGCTCCAAACACACAGATCAGAACTTTCTTCACCAGCCTGACCATCCCACCCATTCTGTCCATATTATAGGACTCCTGGATAACACGCCGGTTCCTCAGCGATATTTTCTTTCTCAGACTTATAAAAATAATACTGCCCAGGGAAATCAGTCCCACACCTCCGATCTGGATCAGGACAAGAATAATAAGCTTGCCTGCCAGAGTCCAGTGAGTTGCCGTAACAACTGTCACAAGCCCTGTTACACATATACTTGTGGTTGCAGTAAACATGGCATCTGTAAAAGATGTGTGGTATCCGGGTGCCGTACAAAACGGCAGCCACAGAAGTAATCCCCCTAAGATAATCACTCCCGCAAAACCGAGGGTAATTATCTGAGCAGTATTTAATTTATGCAGTCTGTTATATAACTGCATCTTTTTATTCATTTGTTATTTGTTGTTTTTATCATAGTTATGAGAAAGTGACTGGCATACTTCCCACTGATAGTCAGAGATACCCTTCTGCATAGCAAGTGCTTCATTGATATCGAAGTCTACGAATTCACCGTGACGATATCCGACAACGCGGCATGTCTTGCCTGCAATAAGAAGGTCTACAGCCAGAGCACCCATCATAGATGCATATACACGGTCTTTACATGTCGGGCTTCCACCACGCTGCATGTGTCCAAGGATTGTAGCACGTGTTTCGATACCTGTGGCAGCTTCGATACGTTTTGCCATTGCTTCAGAATGACCGATACCTTCTGCATTGATGATGATGTGATGCTTTTTGCCTTTCTTACGACTCTCGATAATGTTATTGATCAGCTTCTGCTCATCATAGTCATATTTTTCAGGAACCAGAACGTCCTCAGCACCGTTGGCAATACCGCACCACAGAGCAATATATCCTGCACCACGTCCCATAACCTCGATGATACTGCATCTCTCATGAGAAGTGGAAGTATCACGTACTTTATCAATTGCTTCCATTGCTGTGTTTACAGCTGTATCAAATCCGATGGTATATTCTGTACATGCAATGTCAAGGTCGATTGTTCCGGGAAGACCGATTGTATTGATTCCGAGATTCGCAAGCTTCTGAGCACCTGCGAAGGATCCGTCACCACCGATGACAACAAGTCCGTCAATTCCATGTTTTCTGCAGATCTCTGCTCCACGTTTCTGGCCTTCTTCTGTACGGAATTCTGCACAACGTGCTGTATAAAGGATTGTACCTCCACGTTCGATTGTATCAGATACATCTTTTGCGCTCATGTCAATAATCTCTTCGTTTAACAGACCATTATATCCTTTCAGAATACCTTTTACATTTAATCCATTGCTTAAACCTCTTCTGACAACTGCACGAATTGCAGCATTCATTCCAGGCGCGTCACCACCGCTGGTAAGGACACCAATGGTTTTTATCTTGTTTTCTGCCATCTTTTCTTCCTCCATCTTCTGAATCTATCTCATTTTTACTATACACATATTCGGGTATAGTTTAGCGCATTTCTATAAGTTTTTCAATCCTCTTTCTACAACTTTAACATTGGTTTTACCATATTTTTCGTACATATAGTTCAGCCATGAGTCCTGAATTTGTGCATGATATCCAACCGGAAGCTTCTTTATGGCCTTTACGTCTTTCAGGTAGATCACAACAGCACTGTCACCCGGTGAACGTCTGAGGTCTGCAAGCAATTCCTGAGATTGCTGTGTGTAGCTTTCTTTATTGTCAAACTGTATCCAGATTTCCCTTGGCATATTGTCAAAGGGACGGATTTTTTCAAGGATCAGTTTACTGGCGCGATCGTCCTCTGCAGATACTCTGCCCTGAATAAATACTCTGCCTTCTTCATTCAGGAACTGCTGACTTTTCTCATAATCTCTGGGGAACACAACTACCTCCACTGTTCCTACCAGATCCTCCACTGTGAGGAATGCCATAACCTTATTATTCTTTGTATATTTGATGGTTTTATCCGTAATCATTCCACCGATAATTACTTTCTGACCATCCATGACTTTCGGAAGATTTGTTTCTTCATCCTGCTGAAAATCAGAGGTTTTCGCAGAAATGGTTTTCTCCATCATTCCCCGGTAATTTTCCAGAGGATGACCACTGAGGTAGATTCCCAGAACTTCCTTCTCATATCCCAGAAGTTCCTCTTTTCCGAATTCCTCCACATCGGGCATACGGATTTCAAATTCTTTCTTGTCCTCCTCGCTTACCAGATCAAAAAGGCTCATCTGCCTGCCAGTGAATTCTTCTTATCCTGACTGATACTGTCTGAAATCTTCTGATAAACCAGCATTTTCTGGCGGCGGTTACCATCCAGGCAATCCAGCGCACCTGCTTTGATAAAGTTTTCTACTGCTCGCTTATTCATCTGCGGAGAGTTTCGTTCCATAAAATCCTTCAGGGAACGATATTGTCCGTTCTCTTCCCTCTCTCTTACCAGGCTTTCAATAACCGGACGTCCCACACTCTTTATAGCGGACAGACCATATCGGATTGCACCGTTATCTACAGAGAATCCGTACATTCCACAGTTCACATCCGGCGGCAGAATCTTAATCCCCATCTGTCTGCAGACCAGAATATATTCTGCAACCTTATTGGGAAAATCAATAACCGATGTCATTAATGCGGCCATAAATTCCACAGGATAGTAATATTTCAGATATGCAGTCTGATAGGAAACAACTGCATAGGCTGCTGCATGGGACTTATTAAAAGCATATTTGGCGAAATCAATCATTTCATCATATATTTTATTTGCCGTTGCCTCATCAATTCCATTTGCAATACAGCCTGGAACTCCCTCTGCTTCATTTCCGTAAACAAAGTTCTGGCGCTCCTTTTCCATAACAGAGGCCTTCTTTTTGGACATTGCACGGCGCACCAGATCGCTTCGGCCCAGAGTATAACCTGCCAGGTTCCGAACAATCTGCATAACCTGCTCCTGATAGACAATACACCCATACGTAGGCTTCAGGATCGGCTCCAGCTGAGGACAGTCATAACGGATGGTATCCGGACGGTTTTTGCCCCGGATATACTGAGGGATAAAATCCATGGGGCCCGGGCGGTAAAGAGAAATTCCTGCGATCACATCTTCCAGACTCTGAGGCTTCAGTTCCTTCATGAAATTTTTCATTCCCGCACTTTCAAGCTGAAATACACCATCAGAACGACCGGTGCCGAGGGAATCCAAAACCTTTTTATCATCATAATTGATTTTCTGCATATCCAGAGTCACTCCTGCATCCTTCTGGATCAGCTTTACTGCATTCTGGATCACAGTCAGAGTACGAAGTCCCAGGAAGTCCATTTTTAAAAGTCCCAATTCTTCCAGTGTTGTCATGGTAAACTGAGTGACAATAGACCCGTCTGATGCTCTGGAAAGCGGTACATATTCTGATACGTCCTTCTGGCTGATAACAACACCTGCCGCATGCATGGAGGTATGTCTGGGAAGTCCCTCCAGACGTCTTGCCATATCGATCAGATAATGAATTTCATCCTGCTCTTCATATGCTTTTTTCAGCTCAGGGTTCATAGTAAGGGCTTTATCTATAGTAATATTTAATTCCTGCGGGATCATTTTCGCAATGGAATCCACCTGTGCATAAGGCATATCCAGTACACGGCCCACATCCCGGATCACACCACGGGCTGCCAGCGTACCAAAAGTAACGATCTGAACCACACAATCATCCCCATATTTACGGCGGACATATTCAATAACCTCCTGCCTTCTTTCGAAGCAGAAGTCAACGTCAATATCAGGCATAGATACTCGTTCCGGATTCAGAAATCGCTCAAAGAGCAGATCATAGCGAATAGGATCAAGCTGTGTGATGCCCAAGGTATAAGCAACCAGACTTCCCGCTGCAGAGCCACGTCCCGGTCCTACCATAATGTCATGATCGCGGGCATATTTAATAAAATCCCATACTATAAGGAAGTAATCCACGTAGCCCATATTTTTTATAGTAGATAATTCGTAATTCAGACGAGCTTTTAATTCCTCTGTAACCGGCTGATAACGTTCCTCCAGTCCCTCGAAGCATAGCTTGTTCAGATATTCCCAGGATGTAAGACCATCCGGCACATCGAATCTTGGAAGCTTGGTCACGCCAAATTCAATCTCAACATGACATCTCTGTGCAATCTTATGAGTATTCTCCAGGGCCTCCAAAGCATATGGGAAAAGTTCTGCCATTTCTTCCGGGGATTTCACATAATACTGGCCGCCTCATAACGCATTCTGTCCTCGTCTGCCAGTTTCTTGTTTGTCTGCAGACAGAGAAGAATATCATGAGGATCAGCATCCTCCGCCCTTGTATAATGCACATCATTGGTTGTAACAAGGTCAATCCCTGTTTCTTCGTGCATACGGAGAAGTTCCTGATTTACCAGTCTCTGCGCAGAATTCCATGATCCTGTAATTCCAGGAAGAAATTGCCTTTTCCAAAATATCCTGATAACGAAGAGCTGCTGCCTTTGCATCCCCATACATGCCTTCTCATGAAC
>ENA-OQIC01000512-OQIC01000512.1-human-gut-metagenome-genome-assembly--contig:-NODE-512-length-16920-cov-2.554100_pt1 | contig 16920 bp, 19 predicted proteins | sample MGYA00242572_ERZ504736 | MGnify/ENA primary metagenome ERZ504736 (study PRJEB26092, sample SAMD00036201) | human gut metagenome | host: Homo sapiens | study: EMG produced TPA metagenomics assembly of... | reverse complement strand
CAAGCATGTTTTTACACACACTTTTTGTCCACCCTTTATCTTTGTCAAAAAAAGATAAAAGTGCTATAAACCCAGTATCTATCTAGGTTTACAGCACTTTTTACACACACTTTTTGTCCTATAACTCAAAATTTAATACATTTTGCCGAACAACCGGCAAATAGCTAAAAAAATAGCCTGCATCTGGGGTGATGTACACCTCGGATGTAGGCTTTTTTGCATTTTCATTGACAATAGTTCATCTGAGAATTACAAAAAACTCAATTTTTACATAAACTTTACAAATGAAAAGTGTAATGTTGTTAACCACGATTGCCAATTCGTGTTATACTAAGAGTAAAGGCTTTGTAAATTATCAAGATAGTGTAAAATGTATTTGTGTGGAGGAGTCGAACATGTCCTTACAAGAAGTCTCAGAACGACCTTTGGTACTCGGCGTTTTGACCGTATCGGATACCCGTACACCGGAAACCGATAAGGGCGGCGACACGGTTGTTCAACTAATCGAGGAAGGAGGCCATATTGTAAAAGTCAGGACGATTGTACCTGATGATTTTACAAGAATTTCCGAAGTATTGCAACGTTGGATTGCAATCGAAAGTCTGGATGCTGTTATTTTAACAGGCGGTACAGGCATAGCCAAGCGTGATGTATCGATTGAAGCAGTGGAGTCACTGTGCACTAAAATAATCCCGGGATTTGGCGAATTATTCAGATATTTAAGCTTCACCGAAGATATCGGTACGAGAGCCATTGCGTCGCGAGCAACGGCCGGTGTAAGTTCCGATGTATTGCTTATTTCATTGCCCGGATCGGTTGGCGCCGTTACACTCGGCATGACCAAATTAGTATTGCCTGAAATTCGTCACTTAGTTTTTGAAATCAATAAATAGCAAGTACCACAATCATATGTTATGGAGGATATTATGGCTTTTCATTTAAAAGGCAAGGAAGAAAAATTTTTCAACATTTTAAATAATCATGTTTCACTATGCCATGACGCATCCGTTGTTATGGAGCAGGCATTTAAAAATGAATTACCTAAGAAGAAGCACTCCGCGTAATCGACCAGAAAGAAAAAGAAGCCGATCAATTGGTAAACCAAACGATTGAACAGTTGCGGTCCACCTTTATTACCCCAATGGATCGTGAAGACATTCAACAACTCATTGAACAGTTGGATATTACTTTGGATAGTATGAAAGACATTATGGATAAAATGTGTATGTATAACGTAGGTCAACCTACCAAAGGTGCTATCCGTTTAATTGAAATTGTGCAGAAATGCTTAAAACATATTACAAAATCCATTTCTTATATGAATAGCCTTAAGAAGAATCATGTTCGTGTAGAAGGCCGCGTGCTTGAAGTACTTCGTCTGGAAGAAGAAGCTGACGCCGTATATCATGAAGAAATGGCCATTTTATTCCGCGATTGTAAAGATCCGATTGAAATCATCAAATGGAAGGAAATCCTTAGCTCCATGGAAGAAGTCATTGACGGTTGCGAGGATTTGGTCGGTACATTCCGCCGGGTTGTGTTGAAGTATGCTTGATCATTGGTTTGTATGGCTGGTGGTACTCTTAGCATTGGCTTTTGATTATATTAACGGGTTCCATGATACGGCCAACGCCATTGCTACATCCGTATCGACGCGAGCCATTTCACCTAAAAAAGCGGTTATGATGACGGCGGTCCTCAATTTCGTGGGGGCCTCGTAAGTACCGGTGTAGCTAAGACCATCGGCGGTGATTTAGTTATGTCCGCCAATTTAATTAATGCGGAAGTTATCAGTGCGGCCCTCTTGGGAGCTATCATTTGGAACTTGGTCACCTGGTGGTACGGAATTCCGAGTTCTTCGTCACACGCCCTTATCGGCGGTGTTATCGGGGCGGTTATGGTAGCTGTCGGTCATGAAGCCCTTAACTTTAACGGCATCGGTAAAATTTTCTTATCACTCGTGTTATCGCCGATTATTGCATGATTTTAGGTTATATTATCATGCACATCTTATTGTTCCTGTTCGGTAGTTTCTCGCCGATTGCTTTGAATGACAGATTCCGCAATATGCAGTTATTATCCGCGACCTTAATGGCGTTTTCCCACGGTTCCAACGATGCGCAGAAGGCAATGGGGATTATTACCTTAACCTTACTCAGCGGCGGTTATATCGATACTTTAGATGTACCGACTTGGGTAAAAGTAGCCTGTGCGTCCGCTATGGCCTTAGGTACGGCAGCCGGCGGTTGGCGTATTATCAGCACCATGGGTACTAAGATTTTTAAACTAGAAAGCATCAACGGCTTTGCGGCCGATTTGAACTCTGCCATTACGATTTTTACCGCTACTTTCTTACACTTACCGGTATCGACCACACACGTTGTGAGCGGCTCGATTATGGGGGTAGGGACGGCTAAACGTGTTAAGGCCGTAAACTGGGGTGTAGCGCGCTCCATGGTATTAGCTTGGTTTGTGACCATTCCGTTAAGTGCCATTATGTCAGGCATAGCTATTTAGCAATCGATATGATTCGCGAAATTTTATAAAAATTCGCTGAATATCTTGTAAAATTGAATAGATGTGTTATTGCAATTACACACTGTATTGTCTATAATGTAAGTAATAGAAAAAATGCTCGAGATTTGAGCATTTTTTTGTGAACTCAATGTATACTAAGATTGTATTGTTCAATCTTACAAAAGGGAAAGCGAATTATTGGGATAATGATTCGAATTAGGATTTAGGGGTCACAATGAAACTTAACCAAGCAACAGATTATGCATTCCGTATGGTTTTGCATATGTCGCTCCTGCCGAATGGGACTAAAATTACCGGCGGGGAGCTCGCCAAAGCGCAGAAAATTCCGGATCGATTTCTTCTCAAAATTATGAGAAATTTAATATCAGGCAATATTATGCAATCGTTCCGCGGTGTAGATGGCGGTTTTGCCTTAGCACGTAAACCTAAAGAAATCACTTTATTAGATGTTATAGAAGCTGTAGAAGGGGCAACCTATTTGCAGCGGTGTTTGTATGATAGTGAAACTTGTTCCCGTGGTTGTCACGGTAATTGTTCGGTACAAGAGCAATTTTGTCAAATTCAAAGCCATTTAGTTAAGGAACTACAAGCTGTGGATTTTGAAACCTTGGCGAAACGTGAGCGAGAAATACATTTACAGAGAGTTTGTCCATCGAAGGCGCAAGCGCGCGATTTATAAGTGAGGAGGTTTTACGTATGATGGAAGCATTACTGTTAGCTCGATGGCAATTTGCCTTGACATCGATCTATCACTGGCTGTTCGTTCCTGTTACACTAGGGATGACAGTAGTCGTTGCATGTTTAGAAATTACTTATGTATCGACAAACAATGAAGTGTACAAAAAATGGCAAAGTTCTGGGGGAAATTATTTTTAATCAATTTTGCCATGGGTGTTGTAACCGGTATCGTGCAGGAGTTCCACTTCGGTATGAACTGGGCTGAATATTCCCGTTTCATGGGTGATATCTTCGGCGCACCTCTTGCCTTGGAAGCTTTAACAGCTTTCTTCCTTGAATCCACTTTTATGGGGGCTTGGATTTTTGGCTGGGACAAATTGTCCGCTAAAGCTCATGCGGTTGTAGCCGTATTGGTAGCTATCGGTACCAACTTATCCGCTTTCTGGATTTTGGTGGCCAGCTCCTTTATGCAGCATCCGGTTGGTTATGTGATTCGTAATGGCCGTGCAGAAATGCAGGACTTCGGCGTTATTTTGAGCAACGGTTATGTACCGGGCCAATTCAGCCATATTTTCTTTGCCGGTCTTATGACTGCAGGCGTTATCATCGCATCTATCAGTGCTTGGCACATTCTCCGCAATAATGCGGTAGATTTCTACAAACGCTCTATTAAATGGGGCTTAGTTTTCACAATTATCGGTGGTGTTTTGGTTGCCGGTGCCGGTCACTTACATGGCCAGTATGTAACTAAAGTACAACCTATGAAAATTGCATCCGTTGAAGGTCTTTGGGACACAACTAAAGGTGCATCTTTCAGTTTAGTTGCTTCGATTGATGAAAAAATCAGGTAACTAACAGTGCTATCGAAATTCCTGGTTTACTCAGCTTCATCGCTACTGATGACTTCAACGGTGAAATGAAAGGTATGAAAGACCTTCAGAATGCTGATGTACAAAAATATGGTCCTGGGGATATATCCCACATGTAACGTCCATGTACTGGACATTCCGTGCTATGATTTTCTCCGGCTCTTTGGTATTGTTGGTAGCTATCATTGCTTTCGCAATGAACCGTGCCGGCAAATTGGAACAATCACGCGGTATGTTACAACTCGTATTCTGGATGTTACCATTCCCTTACATTGCTAACGCAACCGGTTGGTATGTTGCTGAAATGGGTCGTCAGCCATGGCTTGTTTACGGCTTACAGAAAACAGCTGACGGTGTATCCAGCACTGTAACGGCTGCTGAAGTTTGGACTACCATTATTGGTTTCTCCGCTGTTTACATTTTGGCAGCGATTGCAGCACTTTATTTAGCGGTTAAACACATTAAAAAAGGTCCTGAAGGCAATCCGTCTCATGATATCGAAGGAGAGGAGGCAGCATTATGGAAGTAATTTTACAGAACTTAGACGTAGTGTGGTTCATCCTCGTTTGCGTATTATTCGCCGGGTTCTTCACACTTGAAGGCTTTGACTATGGTGTAGGCATTTTGCTTCCATTCTTAGGTAAAACTGATGTGGAACGTCGTCAAATGATCAATACCGTTGGTCCTGTATGGGACGGCAACCAGGTATGGATGATTACGGCCGGTGGTGCAACATTTGCATCCTTCCCACATGTTTATGCTACTTTGTTCAGTGGTTTTTACTTGGCTTTATTCTTGATGTTAGCTGCTTTAATTGCTCGCGGCGTAGCATTCGAATTCCGTAGTAAAGACAAATCCATTGCATGGCGTAAAACTTTCGATTATTGCATTTTCTTCGGTTCTTTAATTCCGGCTCTTCTTTGGGGCGTTACTGTTGGTAACTTGATTCAAGGTACTCCGATTGATGCTCAGATGAACTTCGTAGGCGGCTTCTTCGATTTACTTAGCCCTTACACAATCCTTTGTGGTTTGGCATTCATCTTGGTATTCGTTTTATCATGGTGCTTTGTATACGGCTATTAAAACAACCGGTCCTATCTCTGAACGTGCACGTGCTACCGCTTTGGTAGAAGGCGTGATTACTGCAGTAGGCGCTCTCGTATTAGTAGGGGCTACTTACTACTTCACTGATTTGTTCAACAGCATGATTGCAACAGTTGCGTTTGCTCTTTGCATCGTATTCTTCTTGATTTCTTGGGGCTTCACCCGCGTACGTCGTCCGGGCGTTGGCTTCACTTTCAGCTGCTTGAGCATTATTTCGGTAACAGCCGCTTACTTTGCAGGTTTGTTCCCACGTATCATGGTTTCCAGCTTAAATCCGGCTTGGAGCTTAACGATTAAAAATGCTTCGTCTTCCGAATATACGTTGACGTTGATGACGATTGTAGCACTTATCTTTGTGCCAATCGTATTAATCTACCAAGGTTGGACTTACTGGACATTCCGTCATCGTGTAAGCCCTGACGATTTACACTATTAATTAAATACTGACTCATTAGAGCCTTCGATTGGATTATAATGAGATTTTGAAAAGCGTGCCGCAAGGTGCGCTTTTCTTTTTGTATGGCGGTGCTTTTCCTTTAATATTCAGCCGTAGCTCTTTATATATTTATTCGTATTCGATATATCAAAAGACCGTTTAAATTATATTATGAGATTACAGATGTCCCCGGAGTGTGGTAAGATAAAGGTAGCAGTTGAAAAATACTCGTAATTAAGACATTAGGGAGGCGTGGTTTACATGAGTACATATAAGAGTGTTGCATTTGCCAACGATAATCGTGAAAAATTTATAGCTATGCGGCGTGATTTGCATCAACATCCGGAACCGGGTTGGTTGGAATATCGGACGGCCGCTATGGCAGCTGATCGCTTGACTGAATTAGGTTATGATTTAAAAGTCGGCAAAGAGGTTGTTAAGGCCGAATCGCGTATGGGTGTGCCTGAAGACGCCGTTATGAAAGCGGCCATGGACCGAGCCCTTCAAGAAGGGGCTAATCCAAAGTGGGTAGAAGCCATGGGATATGGTTTTACCGGCATGGTGGCGACCTTGCATTTCGATGACGAGGGGCCTACGGTAGCTTTCCGTGCCGACATCGACTCCAATGATGTTATGGAATCCACGGCAGACGATCATTTACCGGTTAAAGAAGGGTTTGTATCGAAGCATGAAAAAGCCATGCATGCTTGCGGTCATGATGCCCATTTAACAATGGCCCTAGCTTGGCCGAATATATAACGACTCATAAAGAAGGGCTCCACGGCACCTTTAAATTGATTTTACAGCCTGCTGAAGAGGGGGTTCGTGGTGCGAAATCCATGGTTGATGCCGGTGTTGTTGATGATGTAGATATCTTCTTCGGCATGCATATCGGGATTAATAAGAATATTGCCGGTTGCCTTGCTTGTTTAAATAACGGCTTCTTGGCTACGACTAAATTAGACGTAACCTTTAAAGCTACTCCTCTCATGCAGCGGGTCGCCGGAGCTTGGCAAAAACTCCTTATTGGCAGCTTGTACGGCGGCTTTAAACTTGCAAGCCATTTCTCGTCACTCCAAAGGTAACTCCTGTATTAACGTAGGCGTTTTAGAGTCCGGCACAGGTCGTAACGTTATTCCGGACAGAGCTATTTACAGATAGAAACGCGCGGTGCTACCGGTGAAGTTAATGATTATATCTGCAAACGAGCCTATGAAGTGTTAAAAGGTGCGGCCGCTATGTATGAAAATGAAGTGGACATCAAAGAAATGGGCAGTGCGCCGGCCTGCATTAACTCAGAAGATTTGGCTAAAGAAGTACAGGTTATTGCCAAAGATTTAGGTATCTTTAAAGATGTACCGTTAGCCAATGAAGGGGGCGGCAGTGAAGACTGCGCTTACTTCTTGGAACGGGTAATCGGCAATGGCGGACGCGGTACCTATATGATTTTAGGTTCCGATATTGCGGCACCGCATCATAATCCTAAGTTCAATATTGACGAAAAGGATATGATTAATGGCATTGCTTTTACGGGCGCTTTAATTGAATCTTATTTGAAAGAAAAATAAGCACAATAAACTTAAGGAAAATAAGCACAATAAACTTAAGGTAGAATAAGCGCACTAACGTTATGGTGCAAAATAAAATAGCGTCCGGAGTTTGCAGTAAATTTTTATAGTACATAACTAAAAGCGCCTCAGCCAATTTTGGCTGAGGCGCTTTATTTTCTATTTTAAATTATAAGTGGTAGCTCAATTTGTCTAAACTAATCTTAGTTTTTACGTATTTATGATTTTAAACTTTTTGTGTTGGATATACCAGACGCGCCATGTGAAGAGGGTGGCGGCGATGGCTGTACTGCCTAAGAGGCCAATCCAAATGGCGTATGGCCCGTAGTTTAGTACGAAGGTAAAGAAGGCAGCAATGGGAATGCTGGTACCACAGAAGCTGCTTATGGCGATAATCGAGATGATGCGCACATCTTTATAGCCGCGTAGAATACCTTGAATTGGTGTTCCTAAAGCTCAATAACCGTGAAAAATACGGCGTAACTAAGGAAGCTGCCGATTAATCCTACCATACTCGGATCATTGGTATAGTAACCGGCGATGCGCGGTAAATTTGTAAAGGTATAGAGGCAAATACTTAATGCTAATACTACAGCTGTACCACGGGCGATATAAGAATAGGTTTTGGCAGCTAGTAAGTTTTTGGCGCCTACTGCATAACCTACCGTGATAGTGGCGGCAATACCGATGCTTAAAGGCACACCATAGAATAACGATGTAAAGCTGATAGCAGCCTGATGGGCGGCAATAATTTTAGTACCGTAAACGGTGGCGGCAATGCCAGCGAGGCTGAAAATACTGCTTTCTGCAAAAATGGCAAGCCCGATGGGGATACCTAAACGTAATTGTTCTCGAATGTAGGTAAAATCAAAAGTGAAGCCTTTACGGAATAATCGGTAATTTTTAAAAGTTTTGCCAAAGAGTAATAAAGTTACGAAGGCTAAGAAATTAAACCAGTAAGCTACAGTAGTAGCAATGCCGGCACCAAGCGCTCCTAAGGCAGGAAAGCCGAAATAACCGAGTATAAGAGCGTAATCAAGGAAAATATGAACACCCAGGCCACAGAGGATAATATACATGGTGTAGCGTGTATAACCATGACAATCGACGGTATTACGCAAGACACAGGTTAAAATAAGTGGCAACAGGCCCCAAGCAATGGCCTTTAAATAGAGCCAACAAATTTCGTAGGCGGCCGGCTCCAAATTCAAACTTAATAATAATGGGTCAAGGACAGTTACGCCTAAGAAAATTAAGAGTAAAAAGAAACAGACACTTAAAATAAGCCCGTGATATATAATTGTAGGGATATTATCTTTATGATTCGCGCCTAAGAGCTGTGCAATGATAGGGAGATACCCAGATGAATCCCCAATATGCCGAAATAACAGGCTGTCCATAGATTAAAGCCTACAGACATGCCGGCTAAATCCACCGTGCTGAATTGGCCCGTAAGGACTACTGATACGAAGGATCCGCCGGTTATAGCGAATTGCGTCAAAATAATGGGGATTGTTAACGCGACAAAGTGTTTTATTTTATCAAATAGTGTTGTTGAAATTGGTTGTTCCATACGTTTGCTACCTCAAAAAAAACACACCAAAGTATCTATCTTCTAAGACCTACGATAGACGCATTGATGCATTAATGCCGCTTACCCGCATCCGGTGACACAAGGTAAGACTGTGTATTACTAAATTTTAAAACTAAAAGCTTTTATCTGTCTGTTATTCTAACATAGAATATATGAAAAGTCCATAGTCATGACTAATAGACGAATGTCCACTATTTTGATGAGTGGGTGATGTCATAATAATAGATAAATGACAATAAAAAATAATAACGAAAACGCCCCGTTCTTAAGGAACGGGGCGTTGGTGTTATACAGATTTAATGTTACTATTTAGCTGCTTCCACAATAATTTGTAAAGCTAAGCGGGCGGAATTATATAAATCTTCTTCCTTAATGCATTCTTCTTTCGTATGCACATTGGTCATACCAACACCGAGAACGGCTGTCGGTACACCATAGGCATTGAAGAAGCTGGCATCACTGCCGCCGCCGGATTCAACTACATTAACGGTGAAGCCCAATTCTTCGGCCGCTTTGGAAGCGAGGCGAATTGTTTCGGAATCTACCGGCACATCGAACGGATCGTAAGCCGGTAATACTTCTACTTTAATGGACGTATTAGTGTCTTTAGCGCCCTGTTCGAAAATAGCTACCACTTCGTCGGTTAATTTAGCTAATTTTGCTTTATTACGGCTGCGGGTTTCCATAAAGATAACCGCTTCTTCCGCTACGATATTGGTAGCACGACCACCACTGATGGTACCGATGTTGCAAGTCGTTTCTTCGTCGATACGGCCTTGCGGTAATTTTATTAAAATATGACCGGCCGCAACGATGGCGTTAATGCCTTTTTCCGGAGCGTTGCCGGCATGAGCCGCTTTACCGGTGATGGTGGCACGTACTTTGTTCTGGCCCGGTGCTTTATGTACGATACGGCCCGGTGCACCGGAGGTATCAAAAGTATAACCCAATTTAGCTTTAAGTAAGGACGAATCCATATTCTTAGAGCCGTTTACACCGCCTTCTTCAGCGATAGTAAAGACAACCTGTATATCGCCATGAGGGAGATTGTCTTCTTTAACAACACGCAAGGCTTCTAGGATAGCTACCACACCGGCTTTGTCGTCACCCCCGAGGATTGTAGTGCCGTCCGAAGTAATGAGGCCGTCTTTAATTTGTGGTTTAATATTGGCGCAAGGTTCTACGCAGTCCATGTGAGCGGTGAGCATAATCATAGGGGCGGAAGGAACATTTCCTTTAAGAGTTGCCACTAAGTTACCTGCATTGCCACCCAATTTTTCACCGGCATTATCTTCTTCAACGGTAAAACCGAAAGCTTCTAAACGCTTGGTCAATAAGTCGGCGATTTCACGTTCTTTAAGGGTGGAGCAAGGAATTTGAATCAATTCTAAGAATTCATCAAGGATACGCTTTTCTTGGATCATGAGAACCTCCTAAACATAATGTGAGAGAATAAAATAAAGAAATTGTATAATGTGAGAGTTTTCAGTTATAAATAATTAATAGTACCGGTTAATATAGTAATGAATAGGGGATGCAAATTTCAACTTAGAATAAAATAAGGAATGTAATAACGCCAACCAACATTGGCACGATATTACGTTTGGCAAGCTCCATAGGACCTACATTGGCGAGGGATGCACAAATAATGGCCGCACCCGCTACCGGTGAAGTAGAACGACCGATAGCCCCTGAAATCTGTGCCAAGGAGCCAAGGTCGACCATGTTCATGCCGAAGCTGGCTGCATGCGGTGTGATGGCACCGTTGAAGGCAAGCGCTGCTGCGTCGCCGGAACCGCTTAAGATAGCGATAATGAACGGACCGAAGCTGCCGGCAATTTTAGCGATGGATTGAGAATCCTTCATATACGTTAATAACGCATCGGTAAGGCCTATGGCCTGCATGCCTTTGGTGAAAACCGCAGCGGCGATGATAAGACCGATGATGCTGCCGTAGGCATCGCCCATGCCCTTGAAGAAGTCTTTCGTTACTTCTTGCGGATTGGCGCGGGCAATAATGAGAGCTACTACACAGCCGATAATCATAGCGGCCGGTACGCTTACTTTAGCAATCCCCATATCTTTGAGCGCAGCAATGTTTAAGTTGGTTACAACTAAAATAACGAGCGGCACAATCGGTGCCATAGCTTTAAGACCGTTAACTTTGAATTTACTTACGATAGAAGCGGTACCTTGTTCTGCTAACGCTTCTTGGCGAGCCTTGCTTGGGTCTTCCTTGCGAAATGCCGCTACTAAGGTAAGTGATACGGCTACTACTAAGGATGCGATGATGGCCGGTAAGGCAGTTTCAAGGACAACAAACATAACGTCTACATTGGCCATCTTGGAAATGAAGGCACATGCGTATTGCCGGGGCTGATGGCACTGCCCCAAGTGCCGGCTAAGATAGCGGCACCGGCCATGGCCGGATGTACGCCGGCCGCAATTAAAGCGGGAATCAAGATACTGCCGATAGCCGCAGCGGCACCGGCTGCACTGGTAACGGCGATGTTGAGCCACCAGGTTACGAGCATGGCAAGCGGAATGATAATGGCATGGCTTTTAGAAATAAGGCCTGATAATGCATGCACTAAATGTTGGTCACATTCCGTATGCTTCATAACGAAAGCAAAGCCCATTACGGTACAAATAGTTGGGACTAAGGAACCGTGAATCATGGTTTTGACAAACGAATCCATGAATTGGCCCATTACGCCGCCGATGAAACACATAAGTGCGCCGGCTACAAGTAGAACGGTGCGGGTTTCATACTTTCTAATGATGGCGGCAAATGCGATGATTACGATAATACCACCTGTCAGTTGCATCATAGGTAACACCTCCGTAAGAAATACCCCCTACTATATAACATGGTATAATACTACTATAGGCTAAATTAGAAAAAAATGCCACATTTAAATGATAAAATAATAATTTTGATTATGTTAATTTTGCATACATTATGAGTGTTTTCAATGGCGTATATGATTTGAGTATTTGCAATTATGTTTAAAATATGCTACTTTACGGTGGAGGTAGACGTATGACAACCGGCAGAGAATGTGCGTGGGCTAAACGCAGCTTGGAAGAGCAAGTATATCATGATACCGAGTGGGGCGTGCCAACCCATGAGGATTCCGTTTTGTTTGAGTTTTTAGTACTGGAAACTATGCAGGCCGGACTCAGTTGGACGTTAGTACTAAAACGTCGCGAAGCCATGCGTGAAGCATTTGATGGTTTCGATATAAATAAAGTGGCGGCCTATACGCCGGACAAAGAGTCTCAATTATTGGAGAATCCGAATATTATTCGGAATCGACTTAAGATTGCTTCACTTCGTAAAAATGCCTTGGCATTTAAGAAATTCAGGCCGAGTTCGGATCTTTTGATGCGTATATCTGGGCGTTTATGAACGGCGAAGTTTAGTTGGTCACTGGCAAACAGAAGCGGACGTGCCGGCTATAACACCGTTGGCGGAGCAAATCAGTAAGGATTTGAAGAAACGCGGTTTTACCTTTGTGGGACCTACGATTGTATATTCTTTTTTACAGGCTATCGGCATGGTAAACGACCATATTATGAGTTGCCCTTGTTATGAACGTTTAACTAAGTAGGAGGAACCATGCAATTTTATAATTTTTTATACCAACATGGACATATAGCCTTTAGCCAATATATTTATCGGATTGGCACGTATCACTATAATTGGCATCCGGAGATTGAGATTTTGCTGGTGCTGCAAGGGGCTGTGGAAGTGTGCCATGACAGTGAATATACGAATTTGGGGCCGGACGATTTTATTATGTTGCCTCCGCAGTGCGGCCATGCGACCCTGGCTTTGGAGCCGGATACGATTGCTATGGTATTGCATCTTCATCCGCAAATGCTGGCTCAATATGATACGGTTTTTCGTCAGTCTCGTTTCTTTTTGGCCACCGATGAAACAAGCCGTCATAATCCTGCGTATGAAGCATTGCGAAAAGCCTTAGCGGCCTGATGCGCCGTTTGGCCAAACACGGAACTGATGAGGTTAAGACCATTAATGTGGTAGATGAACCGGATATTGCCATAGAAAGGGAATTTTTAGGTATTCTCCATTGTTTAATCGATTTGTTAAAGCCTGTTTCCTATATGCCTCAGGGAAATCCGGTGGCCTTACAACAGGCGGCTACTTTTGAAAAGATGATTACCTACATTGATCAACATTATAAAGAACCGTTGACTTTGGGCGAGATAGCGATATTGGCGGCTATACCGAAGTTATGCGTCGCAATTTTTTAAGCGGCAGTTGGGCATTTCGTTTAAGTCTTATGTACTGCGTATGCGCTTAAGAGAGGCGGCGGTACAGTTAGTTAATACGAAACAGCAAATCGTAGACATTGCCAATGAATGCGGTTTTTCTGATGTAAAACCTTTAATACGGCCTTTCGCAAGCATTTTCACACGACACCGACGGAATATCGTCAGGTAGCCGGCAAGGTAGAGCGTCATACGATGATGGATAATTGGAAGGAATATATTGCCGTCGATGATGCGGGGATTAATGAGCGGTTGGCAACTTATGCCGCAGATACGACTTCGGATGAGGCAAATACGACTGATATGGGCGCCGGTCCTATTAATCAATCAAGTAGAGCTGATGCTGAGCTCGAGGTTGCTCGTGAACAATTACGTCTCGCCTTAGCTACTTTGGATGATGTTTTGGATAAATAAAAACTGAACATCTAAAAAAAGTGGAAGTGGGTATTATTTTAGATTGTTTGAAATAAGAATATAGTAATCTAATAAGTAGGAAGTGATTATAATAGCCGGTTTTTAGAAATAAAAGCCGGTTGTTTTTTTATATCATTTGCATTAAAAGCATATAATAAATCGAGCAATAAAGGATAATTGATAATAATTTTCATAGCATAATTTGGATAGCTGAATTATGGTATATGCGTATAATGAAAGTATCGAATGCATTCACAGTATCACCAATACAATTAGTGTACGAGAGGAGACAAAGATGGATGGTGTTATTGTAACCCTAGTTCTTTTAGTTTTTGCTATTATTATGTTCGTATGGGAAAAAATCCCCTTGTCCATAACCGCTATGACGGTGGCCGTTTGCTTAACCTTGACCGGTGTGCTCACACCGAAAGAAGCATTCTTAGGTTTTGTGGATTCCAATGTATTGCTCTTTATGGCTATGTTCATTGTAGGGGCCGCCTTTTTTGATACCGGCGTGGCTCATGCGGTGGGCGGCTTAATCAATCGTTTTGCCAAAACGGAACGTCAGTTAATTATCGCCGTAATGTGTATCACGGGCCTTATGTCTACGTTCTTATCCAATACGGGTACAACGGCTGTATTAATTCCGCTTGCTATGGGTCTTGTGCAGCGCACCGGCATTAAAGCCACGAAACTGTTGATGCCTTTAGCTATTGCAGCTTCAGCGGGCGGTAATGTGAGTCTCATCGGTTCACCGGGCAACATGATTGCTCAATCCGGTTTGGCACAGCAGAATCTGGCCTTCGCATTCTTCGACTATGCTTTGGTAGGTTTGCCGGTATTGCTCGTAGGTATTGCGTACTTCGCTTTAATCGGTCATAAGTTATTGCCGGAAGAGCCGACGCATACGCCGGCTACCGAATATACAACCGACGCCGACTACAGTAAAGTGGCCATGTGGCGCAAAGTATTTGCCGCCGGCACCTTGGTTGCGACCGTGCTGGGGATGATTTTTGAATCGCAATTGGTCATTAAATTACACGTTATTGCCTGGATTGGAGCTTTATTCCTCGTAGCGACGCGCACGATTTCTGAAAAAGTAGCCGTTAACGCTATTGATATGAAAACAATTTTACTCTTTGTAGGTTCCTTGGCCTTAGCTCAGGCTCTTGTGAAAACCGGCGCCGGTGCGATGATTGCCGATACGATTATTCAGAGCCTCGGTGATAATCCGTCGCCGTTTATGTTATTGGCCGTTGTATTTTGTATCGCTGCCATTTTGACGCAGTTCATGTCTAACACAGCGACGACTGCCTTATTGGTGCCAATCAGCTTGGCTTTGGCACAGCAGGTTGGAGCCGATCCGAAAGCGGTGCTCATGGCGACCGTTATCGGCGGATCCGTAGCCTTTGCTACACCAATCGGTTGTCCGCCGAATACGATGGTATATAACGTAGCAGGCTATAGTTTTATGGACTATGTCAAAGTAGGTGGTCCTTACTTAATCTTAGCAATGATCACTTCACTCATTTTATTACCGATTTTCTTCCCGTTTTACCATTGATTTTAAGAGGCAAAACATTTTTGATAAAAATTTTTCTAGGTTTTTCTATATGTACAGATTGTAATTTGGGATCGGTACATCCCATAAGTTAAAGGAGGATATGTATGGATAAGGAAAAAATGAGTCAACGAATGACTCAAATTCTTGCGGATTTTGTAGGCTATTTTTCTAAAGTATTGCCGGATGATGTTGACGCTAAATTAAAAGAATTGGCAGCGGACGAAAAGAATCCGTTGGCAAAAACGATTTATGACACAATGCACAAGAATATGGAATTGGCTAAAGAATTGAGCCGTCCATCCTGTCAGGATACAGGCGTATTGCAGTATTGGGTAAAATGCGGTGCCAACTTCCCGTTAATCGGCGAATTGGAAACTATTTTGCGCGATGCTACCTATCAGGCTACGCAGGAAACTCCATTGCGTCATAACTGTGTAGAAACATTTGACGAATTCAACACGAAGAAAAACATCGGCTTAACGGCTCCATACATTCTTTGGGACATTATCCCCGACCGTGACGATGTAGAAATTTACCCTTACATGGCCGGCGGCGGTTGCTCTTTGCCGGGCAGCGGTAAAACTTTAATGCCGGGCGAAGGTTACGAAGGGGTTGCCAAATTCGTACTCGATTTGATGACGTCTTACGGCTTAAACGCATGTCCTCCGTTATTGGTAGGCGTAGGTATTGCTACCTCCATCGACACCGCGGCTTTATACTCCAAAAAAGCGATCATGCGTCCGGTAGGTTCTCATAATCCTAATAAAAACGCAGCGTATATGGAACAATTATTGGAAGACGGCATCAATGCCCTTCATTTAGGACCGCAAGGTATGGGCGGCGACAAATCCGTTATGGGTGTTAATATCGAAAACGGTACCCGTCATCCTTCCGTTTTGAGCGTAGCTGTTAACGTTGGTTGCTGGAATCACCGTCGTGGTCACTTAGTGTTTACTAAAGATGGTCAGTGTACTGTTTTATCGCATAGTGGGGTGAAATACTAATGGAAAAGAAAATCTTAACAACACCGATTTCCGCAGAAGATTTAGAAGGCATTAAAGCCGGTGATATTGTATATTTAACGGGCCACATTACAACTTGCCGTGACGTAGCTCATCGCCGTTTGATTGAATACGGTCGTGAACTGCCGGTTGACGTTCGCAACGGTGCTATTTTGCACGCCGGTCCGATTGTAAAAACTATCGATGAAGCTAACGGCAAATATGAAATGATTTCCGTAGGCCCTACGACCAGTATGCGTATGGAAAAATTCGAATACGATTTTGTAAAACATACCGGTGTACGTCTTATCGTCGGTAAAGGCGGTATGGGCCCGGGCACTCAAAAAGCTTGTCAGGAATTCAAAGCGTTGCACTTGGTATTCCCAGCCGGTAATGCTGTATTGGCTGCTACAGAAGTAGAAGAAATCGAACAAGCTAACTGGAAAGAATTAGGCATGCCGGAAACACTGTGGACTTGCCGTGTTAAAGAATTCGGCCCGTTGATTGTGTCTATCGACACCTACGGCAACAACTGGTTCGAACAGAAAAAAGTAGAATACAACGAAACTAAAGAAAAAGTGCTTGCTGAAATTAACAAACACGTAAGCTTCATTAAATAAGAATTCGTTTACACCTAATTAGTTATTAACCCAGTCATGGTGCTAACCGTATACATCGTTTACTGCTAATTGCGATGCATAAGGGAGAGCCATACGAGGTTACAATTTTATACTCGCTGCAAAGGGGCTGTAACGAAATTGAGTTTTTTAACTCACATTTCAGTTACAGCTCCCTTTTCAATTAAAACAAGGATATTTCCAAAATCAACAATTCTGAAAATATCCTTGTTTTTTG
>ENA-OQIC01000511-OQIC01000511.1-human-gut-metagenome-genome-assembly--contig:-NODE-511-length-16932-cov-1.979768_pt1 | contig 16932 bp, 27 predicted proteins | sample MGYA00242572_ERZ504736 | MGnify/ENA primary metagenome ERZ504736 (study PRJEB26092, sample SAMD00036201) | human gut metagenome | host: Homo sapiens | study: EMG produced TPA metagenomics assembly of... | reverse complement strand
AGACGCAGATTGTGGTCGTCTTGTATGGAAAAATGGGTTTCATGGAAATTGCGTTCCAAAATTCTTGCCGCCTGTGCAGTATCAGAGAGCGTAAAACGGATATGCTTACTGCTTTTTTGCTCCAGCTCAGCAAGGCTTTCTTCTTCCAGCAACGCGCCGTGGTCGATAATTCCAATATCGTCAGCCAGCAAAGAAATCTCCGAAAGAATGTGACTGGAAATCAAAATAGTTTTTCCTCTTGTGTCGCAAAGCTCTCGAATAAAGGATCGTACTTCTGCAATACCGATGGGATCGAGACCGTTGATCGGCTCATCCAAAATCAAAAGTTCCGGATCGTGCATAACGGCAAGGGCGATGGCAAGCCGCTGCTTCATACCAAGAGAATACTGTGAAAAGAGCTTTTTATCTTTGTAAGGCAGTCCTACCAAATCGAGAGCATCTTTGATGGCATGATTGTTTGGTACGCCCCGCAGAGTAGCAAAGATACGCAGGTTCTCTGTGCCGGTCAGATTGGGATAAAAGCCGGGGGACTCAATTAGACTACCGATACGGGGCAACAACTTCTTTTCATTCCCCTGTAAAGACTTTCCCCAGATTTTGACCTCCCCGGAAGTCGGCTTCGTTAAGCCCAACAGCATTTTCATGGTCGTGGTTTTTCCGGCTCCGTTTCTGCCCAGCAGACCATAAATTCTCCCTCGCTTCACATGGATATTTAAGTCAGCCACACTTTTTTGTGAGCCATATTGCTTCGTCAGATTTTTGTTTCAATGATGTAATTTGTGTCCATATTCAAAACCTCCTGTTCTGTAAGGTATTCTATCACGCCAACCTTGCATTAACCTTGCCGCAACCTTGCATTAACCTTGCAATTTGAAATCCAGTAAAATGACAAAGGCTCCCGCCATAAAGACGGGAACCCGCTTAACTCTCCAAAGGAAAAAGCAACATAAATTCAGTTCCTTTTCCCGGCAAACTTTCAACTGTTATACTCCCACCCATCTTTTCTACAAGCTGATGGACAATAGAAAGACCAAGACCGCTTCCTTTTTCAGACCGTCCTTTGTCACACTTATAGAGCCGTTCAAAAATGTGTTTCAAATCTTCCTTCTCAATTCCCACTCCATTATCCGCCAGCATCAGCCCCATGTTATTTTCCTTCTTTGACAGGGCAATTTTGATTTTGTCTGCATGGCTGTGAGCGATACATTTTGAATGAGATTATTGACAATCCTCATATAGCTGTCCATATCCAATCTTACCCGGACAGGCTGTTCGGGAATATCGATGTCATACTCAACCTGTTTATCCTCAAAAATCGGTATCCAGTCAATGAGGATATTTCTTGTCAGCTCTGCGGCCTCAACGCTCTGGATCTCCAAAGCAAACTCGTTGGAATTTAACTTGAACCAGTCAAAGAGTACATCAATATATTCTTTCAGATCATGGGCTTTCCGGCGGGCGGTTTCAATATAATCATCCCGGTCTTTTCCTGTGACCAGTCCTTTGTGTGCAGCGTCAAGATACCCAATCAGAGTAGTAAGGGGCGTTCGTATATCATGTGAAAGGCTCGTCATAAGTTGGCGGTTGGTTTCTTCTGTCTGCCGTACAGTTGAAAGTCTGCTTTCATAGGCACAACGATCTCATTGATTTCATAGGCAAGAGTTGCTGTCAGTTCATTTGTTGCAGATAGAATACGCCGGTTGCCATTTCCGTTTTTCACATCAACCAGCACATCGGTCATTTCTGCTATTTGTTTTTTTACACGCCGAACGAGAACGATGGAAGTCAATACAGCCACAACAGCAATCACAATGGACAAGAATACGATAATTTCCATGCTGACTACACCTCCTTATTAAACCGGTAGCCAATCCCTTTGACCGTTTGTATATACTTTGGGCTTGAAGGATTGACTTCTAATTTTTACGAAGTCGGCTGATAATCGCCATAATGTTACTGTCATCATAGAAATATTCTTCGCCCCATACTTCCTCATAAATCTGCTGTTTAGTCAAAATTTTCCCTTGATGTTTTGCACAGTACAGGAGCAAATCAAATTCCTTTGGGGGCAGTTCAAAAGTGCCGTTTGATGTAGTAACAGAACGATTTTCAAGGTCAATCTGCAATCCGTCAAAATTTAGCTTTTGTATGGCTCCAGCTTGCTGATTAAAGCGAGTGTAGCGGCGAATAAGAGACGCAATACGGGCAATCAGTTCATCCATATCAAACGGTTTTGTAAGATAATCGTCCGCTCCGGCCCGTAAGCCCGTACTTTAGAAATGCTGTCATTTTTAGATGTGAACATCAAAATCGGCAGACTGTTCTCTTTGCGGATTTCTTCCAGCGTTTCAAAGCCATCCATACCAGGCATCATCACATCCAGCACCACAAGCTGATATTCCTGCTCTCTTAATTTTGTAAGCCCTCTTTTCCGGTATTACAAAAATCAGCTTCTATGTTTTCTGCTTGTACGCTACGTTTAATCAAAGCGCACAGTTCTCTGTCATCATCTATAATCAGGATTTTATTCATGGTGCAACCCCTTCCCTTGTTTTGTCCTTCCGTCAATCGGCTTTTCTGCGTTCTTTGGGATCAGCCAAACACCAGCCATCTTTACAGCGCCGGGGATACGCCCAGCAGCGCAATAGTAATTTACTCTACGAGGTGTCACGCCCCATTTTTCGGCGGCCTCTTTTAGTGTCATATAATCCATTCTGCACCTCCACAGAGTACATTATAGTTCTTTGCCTCGAACAATACAAGTTTATCTGTTCCAACGCAAGCGTTTCTTTGTTGTATAGTTCTTCAGGTGTTTTTGCGTAGATAGCTACGAGCTTACCATTCGCGTCTTTGATTCTGGTCCTATAATATAGGACACCTCTTTTCATAACTGTGCCATATGTACTGATGAAGGAGGAAAACTTGTCCTTCTTATTAACACTGACAAAAAAGGCAAAAAACAGGCGCATCAAATGAAATTTTATCAAAAATATTTTACAAGCTGCTTTAATCCACGGCGGATACTGTCTCGGACACGGCTTGGGTCTACACCTTCTACTTCGGCAATTTCATTTACCTTCATTCCCAGATAGTATCGGGCATAAATTCGCTTTGCCTGTTTCTCTGGCAGTTTCATCACAGCGGCATAGACCTACTCCTGAAACTGTTTTTCCTCCAGAAGCATCTCCGGTGTCTGCGGCTTCAACAGCACCGCATTTTCAATGCCATTCTCGCAATCCAGAGAATACTGTGCTTTATAACGATACATCTTTCGCTCATACGCAGCCTCCGCACGTTCAGCTGCCCGAATAGTCTCCATTACTTCCTCTGTCACATCTACAAAAAAGTCTGTTGTATAACATCAGGATAAAGTTCCCGAAGGTTAATTTTCTTCATTATGTACCTCCATTTCGATTCACGGGTGATTGACGGGTGAATCGAATGGAGGCGGGGACCGACACCGGCAGACAACCGGATCATCTCCGAAAAAAAAGCAACAAAAACGCCAGATTTCCGTAATGGAAAACTGGCGCACCAAGAACAGCCACGATTGTACTTAATTACACGGAACGATAATGCCGATGCAATGCAAAACTTACCCGGAGGAGGAACTATACTTTTTTTAGCTGGTGCAGGATATTAGAACTACGAAAAAGTAAAATGGACATGGCGGCATCCTCCTGTTACCGCCGTACCAGATTTCAATGTATAGAATCATTTTTGTGTCTTAAACGCAATGAAGCGGCGGTCTTGATTTCTCAAAACCGCCGCAGAACATGTGGAATAAGCGCACAAAACCAACCTACCCGGCAACGGTTTTTTTCTTTCCCCGTCGGGGGTAGGCACATATACTATACTTAATTCTATTTTCTATTTCTCGACACTAATAACTCTCTGTGCCCACTCACGATAAAATGCTTCTTCATGTGATACGAGCAATACAGTACCCGCAAAATCCATAAGAGCTGATTTCAATGCTTCCTTTGCCTGAACATCCAGATGATTTGTGGGTTCGTCCATAATTAGAAAATTGCAGGGAATCAGTGTTAGCAAACACATTTTTACTTTCGCCTGCTCACCTCCACTTAATGTTCCAATCGCTTGCATTGCGTGCTTACTGGAAATTCCACACCGGACTAAATGTTTGCGAACATCTTTTATGACCATATCAGGATGGACATTGGAAACAATTTGAATTGGTGTCTGTTCAGGTTCGTCCCATATTAAGTCCTGCTCAAAATATCCAAGGGTAACTTGATCGGAAAATTTGAAATGACCTTGCATGGACGGGATTTGTCCAATTAATGTCTTGAGCAAAGTAGATTTCCCAATTCCATTAAAGCCAGTGATAACAACTTTTTGCCCGCCTTTTATGCTAAAATCAATATCTGATAAAACTGGATAGTGATAACCAACTGCCAGATGTTTGACCAGCAGATGCTCCGTATTTGTCAGCGGTAAAACAGGAAAATGAAAATGAGGAATAATCTCTTTCTGTTCCAAAGCCTCCATTTTATCCATTCGATCAAGCTGTTTTTGTCGCCCTCTCGCCATTTTTGCTTTTCGTCCAGCAATATTTTTCCTAATAAACTCCTCTGTTTTTTGATCTCCTTTTGTTGCGCTGAGTATTGACGAATGTAATCTTCCCGCAACAGTGTCTTTTTTCGCAGAAATTCAGAATAAGTGCCATAATACTTTGTTATTGTGTCATTATCTATATCGCAGATACGATTTGCGATTTTATCCAAAAAGTCAAAATCATGGGAAACAACTAAAAAAGCATTTTCCAAAGAGGATAGGTATTCCGCCAGCCATGCAACATGATCTTTATCAAGAAAATTTGTCGGCTCATCTAATAGCAATACATCTGGTTTTTCAAGCAGTAGCTTTGCCAAAATCACTTTTGCTCGCTGGCCGCCACTCATTTCAATGATAGGGCGGTCAAGACCAATCGCAAGCAGCCCCAGCCCATTTGCAACGCGCTCGATCGCAGTATCAATGGAATAGAAGTCATGTGTTTCAAGCTGCTCTTGATAATAGGCAGCAAGTTCCAGATTTTTCATATCTCCATCGGCGGCCTTTTCATATAGCTGCATAACTTGTGTTTCTATTTCAAACAGCTTTGCAAAGGCTGATTTCAAAAACTCTTTCATGGTAAGCGTATGGTCGATTTCTGCATACTGGTCCAAATAGCCAATCGTAATATTTGGCTGCCAGATAACCCGTCCGCTATCAGGTATGATCTGCTCTGTACAAATTTTAATCAGGGTACTTTTGCCGGTTCCGTTTTGTCCCACAATCCCGATGTGTTCCCCTTTATTCAGTGTGAATCCTGCATTTTTGTAAAGCAAGTTTTCACCAAAAGAATGTGTTAATCCTGTAATTTCTAATAAACTCATTTTCAAAAACCCTTTCTTATGTATTCTGAAAAAAGAAAAAGGCAGAAAGCAAAGATACACAACGGTATCTGCCTTCTGCCTTTGACATAGTAACGCAAAAACAAAAGGCTATGGACAAAACATTGCCCATAGCTCGTACACATTATAATTGCACGGAAAGCCAACACCCTAAAACGGGTACACTACTCCCTTGGCTTCCCGATGAAATCTAAATGCGCTTTTTATACGCTATACTCTGCACAATGTTTCATCGGAATGGATTGTACAGAGTTGATTTTCTTTTTGCGTTGATCTGTTAAATGAAAATTCATATTTTGCTCTCCTTTGGAGATAAACTTTTTTTAATAATAACACGATTTTCCCTCTTTGTCAATTTTACAAAATAAGTATTTATGAAACAAAATACTACATCACATCAAATTTCATTACATTCTCATAATTCGACCCGAAATGTACAATGATATAGGGTGATATGAAAATGAACCAAAATGAAAGAAGGTTTGACTTTCACGGCCTCGGGGCAGCTCTCAAAAGAGCCAGAGAAGAAAAGGGCTGGACACAAGCCTACGTTGCGGAATTAGTAGACCGTGACTCCCGTACCATTATGAATATTGAGAACAAAGGTCAGTATCCCAGCTTCGACCTTTTGTTAAACTCATTACCATGTTTGATGTCTCAGTTGACCAGTTTATTCATGCGGACGGAGGGGCAAGGTCAAGCTCTTGCAGAAAGCACATTGATGTGCTTCTAAACTCCATGAATGAAAAAGAGCTTGTTGTGATAGAAGCCACAGCCGAGGCATTAAGAAAGCCAGAGAAACGGAGGTTCCAGAATAAGGGCCTCTGTTTTTTTGCGCCATGTAGCGGAAGCGCACGAAATGGCAAGCAATTCGGGTGTGGCCACACTCCGAATTTTGCAGGGCGCAGGCCCGCAATGCTTGTTGGGGAGTTCCCCAAACCCGCTGGACTTCGGGACAAATTGTCCCAAAGTCCCGGTGCGCTGCACCGTAGTCTGAGGCCCGTCACTATCGTTCCTGGGCCTTATTTTCACGCTCGTCTGTTATGCTGAGCAGATGATCAATGTTCGCTTTATTGCTACGGCCTCCCGCATTTGCCGCTGTCTCCCGGTATTCTGCATAAAGCTCTTTCTTTTGTCCCGCCAGCTCACGGCGGGATTTTTTTAGTGTTTCAATCTTATCTTATTTGCCTTGCCTACACTGTAGACACGGTTTTCTCAATCAGCCACTGTTTCACTGCATGACCGCGTACAGCAGATATTCGATATTGCCATGCGTGCCTTCAATGGGAGATACTGTTGTGGCGCGCACGTCAAGCCCGTTGCGTTCCGCGCATGCCACGACGGATGACAACGCCTGTTCGCGTAATTCCTGGCTTTCGACAATCCCGTTTTTCCCAAGGTTGCCTTTGCCGACCTCGAATTGCGGTTTGACCAGCAGCACGATCTGCGCCTGCGGCGCGGCGATTCTTGCGATTACGGGAATCACATATGTCAGGGAAATGAACGACACATCGGAAACAATCATTTCCGGACGATACGGCAAATCATCCACGTACACATCGCGGATATTGACGCCGCTCATCTCGATAATACGATCGTCATACGCAATTTTCGGGTCCAACTGTCCATGGCCGACATCCAATGCGACGACCTGCGCGGCATCATTACGCAACAACACGTCACAGAAACCTCCGGTGGACGCGCCAATATCCAAGCAATGCAATCCCTGCGCTGAACGCAATCCTGCGTCGGCGAATCGTTCGAACGCACCGACCAGCTTGTATGCGCCCCTGGAAACGTAATCGTCGCCCCTATCGGCTGTGATGACGTCATCGCAGCTGACTTTCGTTGACGCTTTGGTGACGCCAACACCGTTCACACTGACTTTGCCGTCCGCGATCAGACGTTGCGCTTTGGAACGACTGTCGGTCAGACCTCGTTCCAACAACGCAACGTCAAGACGAACTACTTGAATGGAATCACTGTTTTGCAAAGGTTTTCCAATAATCGGCATGAACTGTTCGTTAGGAAATACGGAATTCCGGAACGATGATGCCGCTCACGTCACGTCCGTTGTCGGCAGCGGCCCACATGGCGCTGCATGCGGCACGCAACCCGTCGACGCTGTTAACGTCAGTGACATACAGACGGTCGCCGTCAACACGAGCTTTCGCATCGCGGCACAGCCATGCGCCTCATCGTGCACCACTTCAGGAGCGGACTCGTTGAGGGCGCGCAGATCCTTGGCGATGTAAGTTGGGCGAAGATGTGCCGGCGCGAACATGAGTTCGTTCGGATTAGTGACGCCGGTCAACACCGCAAGGGAATCATATCCGCCACGATTGCCCGCCTCGATATCGGTGTCGAGACGGGTCTCCAATGGCGAGGCACCGTTCCTGGCTACCGGATCGGCACATCATGGGCTGCGAGAACGCGCGCTCATCATACATGGCGGATTCCGGCTTGCCGCGGACGAAACCGGTTCCACACCGGTGGCGTTGATCACCGCCATGATCATGGAACCGCATCCCGGCGCAATGCCAAGCTCGCGAGGAATGGTCAGATCACGATTGGTCACGAAATAGGTTGCGCCATGCTCGACTGCATAAGCGATCTGCGCCATCTCATTCCATGACATGTCGGGATACCAGCCTTGAATGGCGGCAACCGGCTGCTCTTCCGCACGATCGACGATCTCAAGTCCCTGCTTGGACACTTCCTCACGTAGATGCTGGGCACCAAGCACGAAAACCTTCGAGCCTTCAGGCACGGCACGAGCCACCATGCGTGCGGCGACAACCGACGAGTGATGACCTGCATGGTTCGACTTCCAGATCGAACCCTTTCAGCTGATCTGCCACCACGGCCTGCAATCTGGACGAATTGTTGGTAGTGTATTCCACCGTCATGCCCGAAGATTCGGCCTTGCGAATGTTTTCGGCGGCATGTTCCACAGGGTTCTTGCCGCGGTAAACCACACCGTCAAGATCAAGCAACGCCAGCTTATATGCCTCGCTGAGCGGCTGATTCGTGGACTTCAGCATGTGGGCCACGCACCTCACTCGTTGTCTTCGGAGGCTTCGGAAGATTCCTCGGCCTCATCTTCGTCGCTGTAGGCTTCGCCTTCCACGGTTTCATCCGCCTCGTTGGCTGCGGCCGGCTCAGCGTTGGCTGAGCCGCCGGCTCGTCATCGGATTCCGCGCCAGCTTCCGCCTCCTCGGCCTCAAGCTGGGTTTCATCGCTGGTTTCGCCGTTCTCGCCGATGGCTTCGGATTCGTCTTCCTCATCCTCAGGATCTTCCGGAGCATACTGCGCGTCATCTTCGGAATGCCGAGCACGTCCATGAGTTCGTCGTTCAGCTCCTGCATGTCGTATTCGACAACAAGATCATCGGAAGTCTCATCATCCTCAACATCGGCATACTGTAGTTCGAGCTTGTCAAGCAGACGATCCAATGCGATGGCCTCATCGGTACGACCGGCCTCTTCAAGGAAGTACTGTTCGGCCTGCACCGCACGCATGCGGTATTCGCCGGCCAATCCCTTGGAACGGCCCAGCGTATGCACGATCTCAATGGCCTTGTCCACATCTTCAAGTCACCCAAGGCACCCGCGTAAACCAAGAACATTTCAGCCTTGGCTTCGCCGCGCAGATACTTGGCGTCATCGCTCACCGCCACTTCGATGGCTTTCTTCGGCTCGCCCACGCCACGCTCGCAATCGGCGATGAACGGCAGGTAATCCAAGAAGCCGTTCATACGGAACGCGGTGCGGAACTCGCGCAATGCAAGCTTATAATCACCCTGACGGTATGCCACGAAGGCCAGCGTCTCACGAGCGAAATCGATGCGGGAAGCCTGACGCGCCACCCACTTGGCGTGTTCGAGAGCCAGTTCCGGATTGCTTTCCTCAAGCGTGTATGCGGCAAGAATGTGCAGACCGATATTCTCCGCATGCTCCTTGGACAGTCCACGCAGGCGTTCACGATCGTCGGTGGTGAGCATGCGCCATTCGATACCCTTCGGCATCTTCGGCTCGTCAGGACGACGATGCGTGTACGGATTCTGAGAGGGGAAGCTCATCGTGCCATCGGAATTGCGGCGTGGCTTGGCCATGTACTCGCCACGCTTCTCCTCACGGTAAGCCATCTTCTCTTCACGGGTGAACTCACGGCGTTCCTCACCCTGCTGCTGGTCACGATCCTTGTGGAAGTCGCGACGCTGGTCGTCACGACGGAAGTCCTTACGATCACCATCACGGAAATTGCGACGGCCGCCGTCACGACGATCATTGCCACGGTGGTCATCGCGATGGAAGTTGCGGCGTTCGCCATCACGGCGGAAGTCCTTACGATCACCGTCACGATGGAAGTCACGACGCTCACCATCACGGTAGTTGCGGCGTTCACCGTCACGATGGAAATCCCTGCGATCGTTGTCGCGGTGGAAGCTACGGCGATCACCATCCTCACGACGGAAATCACGGCGTTCGCCATCGCGATGGAAGTCCTTACGATCACCGTCACGGCGATTGTCACGACGGAAACCGGAACGCTCGCCATCGCGCTGATAGCGCGGATTGTCTCCACGACCGCCACGATAACCGCGATGATCGTCACGACGCTCGCCGTCACGGTTGAACTTGCGCGGACCGTTATGGAAGCGGCGCTCCTGACCTTCCCCCTCACCGTCACGACGGAAATCGCGGTCGCGGTGGAAATTGCCGCCATTGCCCTTGCGGTATCCGCCCTTATGATCGTCGTTGTGAAAGCCGCCGGACTTGTGGCCGTAGGACTTGCCGCCATTGCCACGCGGCTTGAATCCTTTGCCGCCGCGATCGCCCGGCTTGCCCGAGCCGTAGGACTTGTGGTTGCCGTAGGACTTGCCGCGCGATCCGCGCTGTTCTTCTGCCATGCTGTTCCTTATATTCCTTGTATTCCTTGAAGATGGTCTTCGTTTGTTCTTTGCTTACGTTTGTTTGCGCCGCTCGTGACTGCCTCACGCATTTTCGACGACGCCGAGGACCTTCTTGCCGCGACGAATCAATGCGAAACGGCCATGCAGGAAGTTATTTTCGTTCAAAACTTGCTCTTCGTCTTCGACACGGGCGTTGTTCAGATACACGCCGCCGGCCTTGATCGTCTTGCGCGCTTCGGAAATCGACTTGAACAGTCCGGCCTTCATGCCGCTTCCGCCACACGGTCGCCCACCGCGCCTTGGCGAACTCACCATCGATCTTCACACCGTCAAGAGCAGCTTCAAGCGTAGCCTCGTCAACACCTGCAAGATCGCCGCCACGGCCGAACAGCGCACCAGCCGCCTCAATGGCCTGTCGGGTAGCTTCCTCACCATGAACCAGGCTGGTGACCTCCCAAGCCAAGGTGCGTTGCGCCTCACGCGCGCCCGGATTGGTCTTGCTTTCCTCCACAAGACGTTCAATCTCCACCTTCGGCAGGAACGTGAACACCTTCAGCAGGTTTTCCATCTCGCTGTCGGGACGGTTGAACCAGAACTGGTAGAACTTGTACGGACTCAGCATGGTACCGTCGAGCCAGACGCGTTGCCTCGGACTTGCCGAACTTCTTGCCCTGAGCGTCGGTGATGATCGGACTGGTGAACACATTCACATCCATGCCACGTACCTTGTGGATCAGTCAAGGCCGGACGTGAGGTTGCCCCACTGGTCGGATCCACCAAGCTCCAGCACGCAATGGTATTCGTCGAACAGGTGCAAGAAGTCGTTGCCCTGCAGCACTTGGTAGCTGAACTCGGTGAAGGAAATGCCATCTTCGGAATTCAGTCGACGGGCAACGGTGTCTTTGGCGAGCATGGTGCCCAAACGGAAGTTCTTGCCGACGTCACGCAGGAAGTCGATGACGTTCATGGAGGCAGTCCAATCGTAGTTGGACACGAAACGGACCGGGTTGCTGCCTTCCACTTCGAGAATACCGCCGATCTGCGCCTTCAGACGCTCGGCCCAACCAGCCACGACGTCTTTCGGATTGAGCGTACGTTCGCCCGATTGGCGAGGATCGCCGATCAAGCCGGTGGCGCCGCCGACCAGGGCAATCGGATGATGGCCTGCTGCCTGAAGGTGACGCATGTTGATGAGCTGCACCAGATTGCCGATATGCAGAGAGGCAGCGGTCGGATCGAAACCGCAATAATAGGAAATGGGATCTCCGTTCAACGCTTCGGCGAGTCGATCCCTGTCAGTGGACTGGGAAATCAACCGCGCCATTCCAGTTCATCGAGGACGGACTCGAAACCGGCCTCCTTGAAATCGATGACGTGAGCCATAGCTGTGTTTTCTCCCTATTGAATTGCGGATGATACTGCGTTTTACGCACCCTACAGTTTCGCAGAAGATGAAGACAGGCGCACGCGGTGTTTCCCCATCATCCACCAACCATCGTGCATACAGGTAAAGTTAGAAGGAGCATCCCCATATCAAGAAGGGAGATACCTGCATGGACCGCAAAGGCATGAAGGTTGCGGCTAAGAAAGCCCAGAGAAAACATTATTGGATGATAGTCGCCATTTGCCTGTTCGCTTCGGTGTTCGGTGTTCGGTGTTGCGTACACTTCATCGACGCTCTCGGTCAGCACCAACATTTCGATCAGCACCCCGCAAACGGAGGATTCCACGCAATCCAACGACATGTATGACGTATTGCAGGATCTTGCCGTAGGCAATGAAAACGATGCCCGTGAAAAGGTCAAGCAAAACCAAGAGCAGATCGTCAACAACGATACCGATGCCACGTTCGGCCGTCGCCGCGGAGTAATCGCGTCCCTGCTCAACTCGTTTGCATCCGGCTCGATGGTGATCGCCGTGGCCGACGCCATTAATTCCGTCACCCATAACGGCGGCGTCTCCATCGCCGTGCTGGTAATACTCTCGCTGGCCGTCTACATTTTCGTCTGGCTGTTCATTCAAGAAACATACCGCATCGTCATGGCACGTATGCTGTTGGAAGGACGTTCCTATAACAAGCTTCCGGCAAGTCGCTTCTTCTACCCATTCACACGCGCAAATGGCCGCGCATGGCATGGACCATGTTTGTGGAAAACGTGTTCCTGTTCCTTTGGAGTCTCACCATCGTCGGCTTCTTCATCAAGCAATATTCCTACCGTATGGTGCCGTACATCGTTGCGGAGAATCCGAATATCGAGGCTTTGGACGCCATTCGCTTGTCCCGACGCATGATGAAAGGGCATAAATGGGAATGCTTCGTGGCGGACTGCTCGTTCCTCGGCTGGTACCTGCTCAACCTTATCACCTTCGGCTTGAGCGGCATCTTCTATTCCAATGGCTACAATGCCGCGTTCTTCGCGGAATACTATGTGTACGTGCGTTCGATGGCCAAGACTACCGGCATTGCAGGCAGTGAGATGCTCAACGACGAATACCTGTACTTCAAGGCCGACCCGCAGACGCTCCATACCACGTACGCCGATGTCGCCCAATCCGTAGCACAGCTGGAACAGAATCTTGTTCCAGCGCCCAAGCCGCATGGATTCACAGGATTTCTTTCTGAGTGGCTTGGCATCCGCATTCTGCATGCCAGCGCAGTGAACCGCTATGAAGAGTATCGTGAGGATCTTCACCAGATGCAGATCGGCGAGAATATTCTGAATGGCTCCGATTTATCCGGGGCGTCTTGCGCCTGCTCCGATGCCGTTCAAATTCCGTGAATCACGTACCATCAGCGCCGACCGCAGCTACTCACTGGTCAATCTGATCATGATGTTCTTCATCTTTTGCTTCGTCGGCTGGGTGTGGGAGGTAAGTCTCGCATTTATTTCCGAAGACATGTTCGTGAACCGTGGCACGCTGCATGGCCCTTGGCTGCCCATCTATGGCACCGGCGGAGTGATCATTCTGGTTCTGCTCAAAAAGCTGCGCGAAAAGCCAGCGCTTGAATTCGTCGCGGCTATGGTGCTGTGCGGCTGCTTGGAATACTTCTCATCGTGGTATCTGGAGATGACGCATGATGGTCAACGCTGGTGGGATTACACCGGATACTTTCTAAATATCAACGGCCGTATCTGCGCCGAAGGATTATTGACGTTCGGCTTTGGCGGATTGACCATCGTATATCTGCTGGCTCCGGCCCTCGACAACCTGCTCAGCAGAATCGATGCGCGAAAGCTTGGCATCGTGGCCGCCGTGCTGCTCGTGCTGTATTGCGCCGACCAAGTGTATTCCGCGCAACATCCGAATGTCGGTGCGGGCATCACCGACTACAAGGGATCGGACACGTCGCTGGAAGCGCCCACTCCATACGAAATCCGTAAACGATCCGATGGACTGTCATAGCGTGATTGTCATGCAAATCGCATATCGCAAACAATAATAAAATCGCCCTGTCGTTCTTTCGAGCGGCAGGCGATTTCATGCTGTTGCTTATTGCGCGATTATTTGCGACGCAGCATTTCGTGCAGAGTTTCGATGATCTTGCTGTATTTGATGGAATCCGTGAAACGCAGACGCGGGAATGCGTTAATCATACGACGCTGCTGCTTGTTCAGGATAGATGCGGCAGTGGCCTGCATATTGGCAAGAATCTCCTGCGAGGAGTCCGACCAATCCTGGACCTTGTCTTGCACCTTGTCGCGGAATTTGTCTCGGAAAATGTCTTTGCCCCATTGCAGGGAATCACCGGCTTTCTCCGCATATGCCTGCACGGTTTCGCTGAACTTCGCAAGATTGTCGGCCAAATCGATGATGCCAAGCACTGTAATAATGGTATCCGCGACGATAAACGCCATGAAATCACGCACATCCAGTGCACTACTGGCAAAGGAATCATCTGTGTAATGCGATTCACTTCAGGCTGTATCACATCGGTGATGAGCACACCCAGCAGACCGAACACAATCGCTCCAAGCAAGCAGATGCGCCCTTGAATGTTGAATCGGCGATGACTGTAATCCCACCATCGTGCGTGGAATAGCTTTCCATGCCCCATGACGTGACATATTCAAGCATGCATGCACCGATTGAAGAAATGAGAAAAACCGCGAAAGGATTATGCAGATCATGCAGCAGCACAATCGCAAGAACGGCTCCGCAACCGTAGATCGGGCAGATGGGACCATTCAGGAAGCCACGATTCACCAAGCGACGTTCCGAAACGGACACGAGAATCGATTCATATACCCATCCGGCAAATGAATAGAACAGGAACCATAAGAACAGGTATTCCAGCATGAGCATGCTTTCGCGCCGTCACTTTCCACTTGTATGCATATTGACTTTCGGCTTGTAGAAGCGCTCAAGACTGACCGTTTCCCGTGTGGCGCTGATCTTATCCGCGACAGTCACCAAATACCCTTCAAGATACCGAGCGGTATCGGCGTCAAAGGAAACATATGATTCTCGATGCTGTCACGTTCCACTCTATTGAGATGGAAATCGCGCACGCATTGCGCATGGCGGTGCCACCATGGGTGAAACCATGCATACGATGACGGCCGCCATCATGCGCATGCCAGTCGTAAAGAAAATAATCGTGCAGCAGAGCGGCGCGAATCAACGAATGCAAATCCACCCTATGCCATAAGTGCAGCCTGTCAGCGATCCATACGGCCAGACAGGCCACACGGATGGAATGAGCAAACGTGGTGACCACGCCATGCTGGTAACAGACTCTTTCGATCTGCATATGCTCATGGCACAGTATCTCCTGGCCGTGAAGTCGAACAAGCTGCTGTATCTGCGTTCGTGTCAGTGGCACCGCTTTGCCTTTGCTATGTACTGTTGCTGTAATTATTTGAGCAATGATTCCGGCGTCTTGTATGCCGGGCCGTCGCTGACGGAGTTGGCGAAGGCACGCAGCTGTTCGATGGCGGTTTTCGCGGAAACGATCTGCTCGCGCACGCGCAGCGGAGACGTGCCTCCCTTGCCATTGCGGGCGGAAACAGAACCTTCGGTGGATAGCACTTCGCGCACTTCGGGAGCCTTGTCGGCCGGAAGGAATTCCTTGAAGACCTCGATGAAGTCATCGTCGGCCAGGTCCCACAGTTCCTGGCCGCGGTCTTCGGCGATCTTCACGCATGCACCGGAAAGCTCGTGCGCGTGGCGGAACGGCACACCGTTCTTCACCAGCCATTCGGCGATGTCGGTGGCGAGGGCGAAACCGGTCGGCGCTTCCGCTTCGAGGCGTTCCTTGTTGAAGACCATGGTGCCGACCATGCCGGTGAACGCGGGAAGGAGCACTTCCAGCGTGTCGACCTGGTCGAACACGGCTTCCTTGTCTTCCTGAAGATCACGTGCATAAGCGGTGGGCAGGCCCTTCAGCGTGGTGAGAAGACCAGCCAGATCGCCGATGAGACGGCCAGACTTGCCTCGTGCAAGTTCCGCAATATCCGGGTTCTTCTTCTGCGGCATGATGGACGAGCCGGTGGAATAGGCGTCGTCAAGGCGCACGAACGCGAACTCCTGGGTGTTCCAGATGATGATTTCTTCAGACAGTCGCTGATGTCGACGCCTGCCATGGCTGCGATGAAAGCGAATTCGGCGACCAGATCACGACTGGCGGTGCCGTCGATGGAGTTCGCGGTTACCTTGGAGAAGCCGAGTTCGCGGGCCACGGCCACCGGCTCCAAGCGAGGGTGTTGCCGGCGAGGGCGCCGGAACCATACGGGCTTGCATCGATGCGCTTGTCCCAATCGGCAAGACGTTCCACATCGCGCAGCAGCGGCCACACGTGGGCCATGAGCTGGTGTGCGAGCAGCACCGGCTGGGCGTGCTGCATGTGGGTACGCCCCGGCATGACGGTGCGTCCGGCCTTTTCGGCCTGTTCGGTCAGTGTTGCGGCAAGGCCGAGCAGCATTTTGGCGATGACGCGGCTGTGGCGACGGAGCCACATGCGGATCAGCGCGGCGATCTGGTCGTTGCGGGAGCGGCCGGCGCGGAGCTTGCCTCCAAGCTCGTCTCCCGGCGATCTGCAGCAGTCCACGTTCCAATGCGGTGGCTTCGTCCTCATCGTCTTCGATCGGAGCGAACGCACCGGAATCGACACGGCGCTGCAGCTCGTCGAGAGCGTCTTCCATTCGCTGCAGCTCGTCGGCGGTCAATAGTCCCGCACGTCCGAGCGCACGGGCGTGGGCGCGTGAGCCTGCGATGTCGTCGTCGGCAAGACGCCAATCGAATTGGGTGGACTTGCTCAGTCGCGCGAGTTCCGGAGACGGGCCGGACTTGAACCGGCCGCCCCACAGGGCGAGGTGTTCACCATTGGTTGTGCTCTCGGTCATTGTTACTTCATTCTCCTTGCAGATATGACTGAGGGAGAGGATACCAGTCAGGATGGTCCTAACGGTACGCTCTCCCCCATTATCAAGACGATTCGGCGTAAAAACCCGCTTACTCGACGCTGTTTTCCGGAACCTCGATGCCATTGCCGAACTTGACGTCGCGGGCTGCGGCCACACGGCTCGGCAGACCGTAGATGTCGATGAAGCCGTTGGACGACTTCTGATCGAAGCTGTCGCCGGAATCGTAGGTGGCCAG
>ENA-OQIC01000510-OQIC01000510.1-human-gut-metagenome-genome-assembly--contig:-NODE-510-length-16946-cov-2.895059_pt1 | contig 16946 bp, 21 predicted proteins | sample MGYA00242572_ERZ504736 | MGnify/ENA primary metagenome ERZ504736 (study PRJEB26092, sample SAMD00036201) | human gut metagenome | host: Homo sapiens | study: EMG produced TPA metagenomics assembly of... | reverse complement strand
CCGGCTTCTGTCCCAGCGGTACACCATCCTCCAGATCAGGGATGACAGCATAGCTGCCGTCACTATTGGCGACAAAGCTTTTTATCTTCAGCCCTCCGCCGGGACTTTATAGTATTATATCCTTCAAAATAGGTCTGACGGTTGAAACGAAGTTCAGGAACACTCAGAGAGCTGCGCAGGACCAGAGCCTCCAGTTCGGCACGGGCGTCCTCACCGATGTAACCACCTGATACACCGGTAACGAAATCACCGAACTTGGCGTATTTCTTAATGACAGTTCCGCCCAATAATGATAAAAGAAAATTTGTAGAATCCTCCTTGTCTTTGCGCAAAAGTATTTGGTGAGCTTTTCTAAATCGGAATTATCCATGTTTTCTAGAATCCCGATAAATATGCGCCCAATCCTTTCAGCTGTATTCTCTCCTTCTGTAGATGCGTTTCTTACTTGAAGAGCCAGTTTCTTTAATATGTCAACAGAATCGCTCATTCTCCTATTACACGAAAAACAGTTCTATTAGATTTTAATTTCCCTTCACCGTTATAAAGTGGCATACCGCATTCTTTTAGGTAAAGCACGCATTCTTTCAGGTAGCGGTCAGCTATACTACATGCATCGCTATACACCATCATCTTTTCCTTGAATACTGTATGACTGCTATATTCACCTTCCTTGTTTACGAAGCCGAAACGGGATACATTCCCATCTCCATTTTTGACAATACAGGCATAGGTATAATAAGCCAAAGCTACGCGAAGTCCAGTGATGATTATCTTCTTTTTACATTTAGTTTCATAAGTACCTCCGTCAAGCAGTAGCTGGTATTTTTCAGGATTTTTTTTCACGTCAAGGAACAGTTCGTCTCCCAACGCTGATTTGATGTAGATATTCTCCGACTCACGGATGTAGGTTTCTATCTTGTCAGGATCGAGATGTACAGACATTCCGCGAGACAAAGCCGATACCTCATCTGTTGTTATTAGATACTGCTGCATTTCGTACATACTTTAATGGTTCAACACTATAATCATTAGAGGGGTTGACTACCTCATACCAATAGCTGAATATACGGCTAAAGGTACGCTCAATTAAGCGCTGTTGCTTGCTTACGATAGAATTGTAATACTCGAAAGCATCTTCCAAAATATCGCCTGAGAATCCGACTTTACCAATACGGATGCAATACCATGCTCTTGGCCATAAGCTGAATAAATACGTTCAACCACACTTGCGTCAGTAACGGTAAATTCTTTGTCGTAATTTTGTGAGTTCAGATTTATTATTTCAGGTTTTTCCTCATCGCTTTCTAAAGTAACTTCCATAATCTTTCCTGCATTCGTATCACCTTGCAACTGGATGAGTGTATTTGAGAAACTGTCGTCATCGTCTGTATCTTTCACTTCGTTGCCTTCTTCGTCAAAGGTTATGTTCGATCCCTTTTTGGTGAATACCATAGCGCCAGGGAAGAAATTATTTCGTACATTTCTGTACTTGACATTGGACAGCCCTTCATCGGTACTCATTTCTGTAGCCACTCGGTCACCTTTCCCGACAGGATAAGTATTTTTCCCGGCCATTGACACCCATAGGATTTGACCTTTGTAGTATTCAATGCCTCCGGCAGCTTCTATTTGAGCCAGTATCACATCTTTTTGAGGGTTAAAAACATCTATATAGTCGATGTTTTCTTTCTTGACCTGCAGAGCTTTCCCTTTACGTGTCTTCTTTCCGCTCCAGTCTGGATGTACTGCTATTTTTGCCACATAACCGTTTTCATCTTCTTCTGTCAGACGGCAATTTTCAAACGGTACGTGCTGCATCTCCACTATCTCACAGAAAACATTGTAGTTAACATGGATTGCTATTCCATTGAGTTCGGACATGTCTTTACATAGTAACATGTGCACATCATCCAATGTGTCACCTTTTCGATTGACTACATATTTGGAAAAAGCAACCTCACGGAATCCGTTTCCTTCAATGAAGTCAGCGAAACGGTCTGAGCATTCAGATGCAGTAGAGCTTGCAGCAATGATATTCTTTAATGTCTGCGGATATAGGTTGTCCTGTCCGTAGGCTTGAATTCCTAGATTTTGTAAATAGCTTGTATCAATGCGGTTACTGCTTTTCTTTTTTAGATCTCTTACTCTCATATTCGCGAGGTTTACGTTCGTCCTTTATTTCTTTTATTCAACTTTATCTTCGCCTTCTCCATTCATTGCGTTCACAATCTCAATGGCCTTGCTTAGATGCAGATTCAGAGCTTTTTTACTGATCTTCTTGCCGTTGATTTGGAAATCTTTCAACGTGTCAGCCACGGATTCTTCAGAAACTCCGTCTTGTAATGATTCTACCATTGAATCAAGCAGGCTTTGATTGTATCCACATTTGTTAACACGTTCTTTCCAGTCCGTAGGTACATGGGCGAAATAAATTTCACCTTTCGGATTTTTGGCAAGGTACTTTTCAGCAACTTCATCAGTGAGGTTGTCATTAGTGTACATTTTATTGCTTCCGAACTCCGGTTGAAGCAGGACACCATTTTTTAATATATAATTACATTTTTCTTTCATACGGTTATTCTTTTTGATGTAAACAGTCATTTCGATTACAGCATCGCGATAGCAGTCGTTACATGATGTTTTGGTGAATTCTTTTCCTAATACTTCCTTGTACAATCTTTCTATCTCCGATTTATCAGAAGAGGAGTAGGAGGGAAGATCTCCTAGCTCCTTTAATTTATCAACCACTTCTTTTAATTCCATGATCATTCAGCTGGTTTTGTCAGTGTTTCAACAAGTGTTTTTGTCGCATCGTAAGATGTCTTGTACAAGAATAATGCTGATTTGGGAACCTTGGTTTCTTGCAAAGAGATATTCCATCCCCCTTCCGTTTCTTCAGAGTACTTGTCATTGCCGATCTCTGCGGCTTTCAAACCTTGGTAGTAACCGTAAACCTGAAAAGCTGAATCTCCCGGATTTTCGGTTTTATTTAACCCTTTGGCTTTATTTTCCAATACAACGACAAAATCACCGTTAGCAAGCCCGTCAATAATGTCATTGCATACATCGGGGTCATTTGCTAATACAACCATGTTCACTGTGTTAGTAAACGTGTTACGATAGGTTCCTGTTGCCAAGGTTGTATTGGTACCAGTAAAGGGGGTTGCACCGAATACCTGTACCTTGTAACCTTTTTTACCTGTTTTCAGCGCAAGAGCTTCTATCACATTCTTGCGGGTCGTGTTGAAAGTAACCGCACCGAAATCCACTTCTGCACGATTCATTATTACGCCCTCCTGTTCCAATCCTGGAACAATAGGATCATGCACGATGGTGCGATGTCCTTTTTGATTGTTATATCACATATTGCCATATTTGCTCTTTTTCGTTAGTATGCTACCTGTACCAACTCATCTTCGCCAATCATGGAGCCTAATTTTCCTGTTGAATAAATGTAGTTCTTGCGGGCTTTCTTATCAAACCAGATATCCAAGTCCGACATCGGTTCGGTGCCCTCACATCCATACATCAAGTTCTCAGGAGAACATAAAACAGCACGATGCGGTAAGTTAAGTTTGGTTTTGTTGTTCTGATAGGCTTGAATAAATCTATCCCAAATGGAACATTTAACGATGGTTGTTCCATCGTATTTGCTGACCTCTACACCGTCAAATACAACTTCCCAGGGCATGATTACCTTGTACTTTTCTTTCATATCGTGAGTCAGAGCATCGCACATTGACTTGGTGGCGAAAATTGCGCATCCGTCTTTTTGGAAAATCCGGCTGTCGGCATCTTGCAACATCGCATCGAATATTGATGTGGCAATGCCTGTTTCTTTCATCTTTGATTTTTGTAATGCATATGATTCTTCTGCGTTGGCTGCAATTTCAGTGTGCTGTTCGGCATTGTTGGTACAGATGGCAAACAGACGTTTGAAAAAACCGTCACATGTTTTAAATAGTTCGATGTTTACTCCGTCAGTGATTTGACCACCTCCAGTGACAGACGCTGCTGATTTATCTCCAAACCATGTAAAACGCCACATCATTTTCATCATAGCTTCAGACAGCTTCGGCAGTACAATACCGTCCATATATTCGGTCGATGTCAGGTCTCCTATATTTGTTCCCGTTTTAAGGCAGTACTTGGCAATGGTGTTTTCCAAGTCTGTATAGCACATTTCCAAAGGAATTTGCCAATCCCCGATTTCCCATTCCTTTTGGGCGGCAGCGATAGCCACTTTTTTATATTCAGGATCGCATCCGGAGCCGGCTACTCCGATATCTTCCATTTCACCGATAAAACCTGCTTTTTTACCGTTAGTCACATTGGGCATAAACGTCATAAAACGCTCCATGTCCTCGTTTTGAAAGACTGTTAACTGAATAAGGTCTTTCAAGTCTTTTACAGCCTGATTATCAGGTGTAAGTTTGTCAAAATCTAAAATAGGCATTTCCCCTCCTTTTATTACTTGTTGTTTCTTTTTTCTCTTTCTTCACGAAGTTTTCTCTGAATAGGCGTTTCATTTTCTTCTACTCCTTTTATACCCTTGTTGAACGTTTGGGTACGAGCTGACACTTTATAAGTACTACAATGTTTTGCCAGCCAGTTTTCGCCCCCGGCCATACGGACTGCGTTCAGAATCTTGTTGTCCTCAATGGTACGGGCATTCGTCTTTAGAGAAGCATTCTCAGTTTCCAACTCTTCTATACGGGCTTTTAAAGCTTTCACTTCATCCTCTTCCAATTCATCAGGATCTTTAATTTCTGTAATAACGCCATCTGTCACAATGATAGTCTTTCCGTCAGGCATGACATGTTCGCCATCGGGACTTGCTGTATCTCCTACTTGGGGTTCACCTTCATCTCTTTCCACGGTAAGCGTGTTACCTTCGGCATTTGTCAATTCCATAGATACGACCTGTACGTCTTCAATTTTTTGATAGCCGCATTTGGCCAGCAGCCTGTCTATGATAGTCTGCTTCACTGTTACTTCTTTTTCTTTGTTCATTTTTTTGTTATTAAATGTGTAAGTTCTCCCTTTGGCAGTTGTAGGCATAAGAACGGTCGTGATAAAACCTAATTGTTTGGCTGTTTCACCACCAAACCAACCGGCTTATTCATTTGGGCTTCGATAACTGAGGCTTCCGATCCTGTGCGTTCTACATACAAAGCTAGCATCTTGTTTTTTCACTCTCCAAGTTTGATTTTATTGATTCTAGGGTTTCAAGATCAAGGTCTCCATCGTATGAAGCCATATAAGGCTTGTGAATAAGAAACTTTGCATGTGGATAAGCAAAACGTCTTTCTTTTGCAGCGGCCAATAATATCACGGTTGCCATGGATGCACATCGTCCTACTGCAGTACAGCTGATTTGCTTTCCTGAAGCACGTAAGGCGTCATAAATGGCATACCCTTCAACGGCATCACCACCGCATGAATGTATCTCAATATCAATAACGTGGTCATTCGGATCTATCCAAGATAGGAAATTTTGAATATCGGGAAAAGACAATCCCTCTTCACCAGTTAGATACCAATTTTCCATTTTGTCTTTATCCGCAACAATATCTTTGTTGATGTATAATTTCGCCATATATAATCTATTTTGAAGCAAAGGTAAAAAACGGTATATGGCTATAAGAATTTCAGAACATAATAGCACTGACACGCTTTGTCAGTAAAAAAATAAGGGGAAGAATAATCTTCCCCCTTATTGAATTGAAACGTCAACGGACAACCTGTCAATGACTCTATAGATGGTCCTTTCTGAAATGCTGTATTCATCTGCCAGGTACTGCATGATATATGCCTTTTTATGACCTTCAGCCGTAAGACGGGTGTAGTCTTTATACATTTCTAGGTATTTAATATCTGATGCATCTAATGACATTTCAGACATTATCCTAAGAGTGTTCCTGTTTATATATAATAGTTCGTATGCTTTCATAAACTACCGCTTTCTTCTATGTATTTAATTCTATTCGCAACTGAAGTAAACTCTTCTACAGAAACGACAGGGGCAGGAGCCATCATCATTCCTTTGGCGACTGCTCTGGCCAGCATATCTTCGCCTAAAGTTTGATTATTCGTTGCTGTTACATTAATAGGTACACCTCCACCCATCATATTGAAGGATGATAGGATAGGGGCGAACATGGACGTAGCTTTGGCAGTTATAACGGATTCTCCATTCGACAATTGTGCCGGAATACTGTCGCTCGTTCCTGTCCCCGGTCCTGTAACCAAACCACCTTCTGCAAATTTAGCACTTTTTACTATCTTAACAGCATTTGCAATGTTAGAAAGGATTGTTGCAATACCTGATGCCATTGTAGCTATACCAAGAATACCTTTCCCTGATTCAGCGGATACCATTTTTGCGATCGCCTTACCTGAATTGATGGCGATCTCTGCCAAAGCCAACATTTTGCTTGCCATAGCAAATCCTCTGTCAGACTCCCCAATTTGTTCTGTGAGAGCTACAAGGCCATTTGTCACCTGTTCCATTGCTTCATATTTAGTTTGTTCTATTTCAATCTCCTTATCGCTCAGTTCTTTTTTGGATTCCAGATAAGCATTCTGTGCTTCCAGCTTGCGAAGATTGAATGCTTCTATACTTTCACCTTCCATTTGCTGCAGGCTATCGAGCTCGGCTTTCTTTTGTTCCATCCTTATACGAAGAATTTCCTCTTCGTTATCATATGCTTGTGCGATTTCCGTTTCAAAGCGTATGCGCATGGCTTCCTGTTGCTTGTTGATAATATCCTGCTCATGAACTGTTGCCAGTTCGTCTATCTTGGTATTGTACTTTGCTTTAATGGCCAGTTTCATTTCTTCGGTTTGTTCTGTGCTGGTAAGTTCCGCCTCTTGTTGTGCTTGTAATTGTTGTATCTTTAACTGATACTCCTGCTCGCTGCCTTCCTTGACCGATTCCAATTGCAGGGATATCATTTTTAAACGGTTCTCCAGTTCTTTTTTCAGCTCCTCATCGGACAACTTGCTAAGTTCCATAGATTTTTGTTGTTCCAAAGCCTTTATTTTGGCGTTGATGGCTTCACGAGCCTTAGCGGTAAGGTTCTCTTCTTGCTTTAAACTGATTTGCAAATCCTCAATCTGCCGGGAATAGTTCAATTCAATCTCTTTCCGTGCTTGTTCTCTCTTGTCTTTCACTAAGGCAAGCATAGCATCTTCTGCTGCCCTTACTGCTTCCAGTTCTGTTTGCTTTGCTTCCTTTGCTTTGTCTGCACCTTCCTGGCGGATAGAGTTTAGGGTGTTTTGCTGCTCTGTCTGACGGGTGTAACTGCTTTCTTCCAATTCACTTAATCTGTTTACTTCTTCGCTTAATTTCCTAAGGTCATCAATAGTGCTTTCCGATATACCGATTTTTCCAATAGCTTCATCTGCTGTAATTGCTCCTTTTTGCATGTCCTCAATGGTCTTAAGGGCTTCCTTTGTTACTTTAGTATATCCGAGCATATTGGCAATTCTTGCTTTCGCTAAGTCTGTTTGGATTTTTAAGTCCTCTTTTTCCATTGCTGCAGCTTTTTCCGCAGCTTTGATACGTTCCTGTGTGGATAGGGTTTGGTCATCTGCAGCTTTTTTCAGTTTCTCAATTTCAGCTCGGTTAGCGGCACGTGACATGGACAGCATGACTTCCCTCTTGTCTATCTCATTCAAGACTTCTGCCAGCTTCCACGCCTGTTTGGTTTCATTGACTATTTCATCACCGATACCAGCGAATATGGATTTGGCATCATTCCCCGCCTGTTTGAAGTTCCCGGTAAACAGATTCACTAAAGCACTTCCCAACTTGCCTGCCCGGTCTATTAAGACATTTACAGTGGCACCCAGAGCCCCCATTATTTTATTGGCTGCTTCCACGCCCTTCTGTGTTTTGGTGAACCATGATACCAAAGATCCTAAAGCTACAATTAATACTCCAATACCAGTTCCAAGTAGAGCAACTTTCAACAGTTTCAAAACTTTAATCCAGCCGGTTGTGGTGGTCGAAACAGTAAGCATTTCTGTTTTTACTCCAGACAAATAATTTCTTACTCCACCCAAGGAGGTCACCATTACATTTATCTGCTGCACGAACGGGATATTGGCATTGGCGGCTTCCATTATAGCTTCCTTGTAATTGCCAACATTTCGGTAATACCGCTGTGTCTCTTCTTCAGCGTCCTTCAGAGCATCAGTAACCTCATTAATTTTATCCCGTAACTTAATGCCTGTAGCCGCATTCCGTTCCGCTTCGGATAAAGCATCGTATTCAGCCGTTAGATTTGACAGTTTGGCACGGAGAGAAACAAGGCTGTTTTCTTGCGCCTTCTCCTGCTTGAGCTGATTTTGCATTGTTTTCGTTATAATACGTATCGAATCATTACAGTCGTTGATATAGGCTTTAGATGCCGCCATTTCTTCATTGTACTGCTGCCTTTTTATGTCTCCAGCCTTTAACTGTTCCTTCAGTTTCGCCTCTGCTTCTTTGGCTTTGTCGATTTTTGTCTGATACTCGGCTATAGCTTTGATAGCCTCATTATAATTCACTTTGATATCAAGTATCTTTTCTACTTTGTCTGCCATAATTAATCCAATTGAAAAAGTTTACATTCGCAAATACCTGTTTTCTCTGCTTTTATTGATATGACTGCGTAATATTTTCCATATTGGGCCAGATAAACAGGTACAGACATATCCAAGTTTCGTAATTCATGATCTCTGATTTCTACCAGCTCGGTAATAATCTTAGGTTCTCTGATATATTTCTGATAAGATTTGTAGTTGTTTTCAATAATAGTGTTCCAGTCCAGACCGTCAAAAGTTGCTGTATTGTCGTTCTTTAGGACCAGTAGTCTGGGATCTGTACTTTCGTTATATTGTAAAGCTCCGTCAGATGTATAGGAATATATCGGGATAGTTGCGATTCCACCTTTCATTTCAGACGCTGCGAAAGGCAATGTCAGCGTTTCCTGTTCATATTCCAAAGTCTTATCGTCAACGTATATGATTCCATTGTATTTGTCGTCATTTTTCCATTTGTATACATTTCTTTGAGAGAATCCGTCAATTTTGAAAGATATATTTTTAGGACGGTTTGCACTATATGAGGCGATAACTCTTTTGGTCCAGTTCAGAGCTTTGGTCTTATTTTCTATGATGGTATCAATAGGAACGAAGCTTACGACATTTCCATTGCCGGGAATGGCAAAAGTTCCACAAATAGATGCTATAGCTTTGATAAAGTCTATCTGTTTTATATCAGGTAGGTTTGGAACATAATAGAACCGGGAGTTTGCTTCATCAGTGTCTTTCAAATAGACAGTATCTCGCATCGTTATTTTGACATAGCTTCCTTCTTCTATTGTATAATTCCCCAATTCTGCATAAGGATCGTACAGTATAGCGCTGAGTTCCTCTGTATCTCCTGGATTAAACTCCCCATCTATAGCGAAAGAATACCTGTATTGATTTTCTTGTAATAAAGATATACTCGGATTACACCTGAATTTCAACTTGCTGGTTATGGATTCTTTGTTCCGTATATCGAAAGAAACACCATATTCACCTGAACTTTGTGGTTCCTGGCTAGTATTGACTATTATATTGATAGTTCCAATAATTCTAAGGGGTACGTTCTCTTTCTGCGGCTTGAATCCGATTACCTTGCCTGACGAATCTTTTGTTATAGCCACATAATAGTCAGATCCACTTTCCACAAATTGGAATATTTTGAGAATCCATCCTCCTGGAATATTATATGGAGATATTCCGTCATTTGTTAAAGTTGTAGTGCGAGCTTCGATTTCTTTTGGTGCGCTATTTCTTGAAAGCAATGGAATAACTAAAGTTTTCAACAGTTCGTAGTGTTGTTCTTGGAATTTAAAGGTGATATCGGCATCAGCTTCTATTTTGTTCAAAACCCACATAGCTGTAACCACAGGGTGATACCAGGCAGCCGGCTCATCATTTTTAAAGCCATAATCAATTTTAGGTATTCGGGGCGAATTGTCTCCTTTCTTCCAAATGATGTATCTTCGTTTTCTGTCCTGCCGTACGATAAATCCTGCAATGTCTTGTTGTCATTTACAATTTCTGCAAATTTAGAAACATTGCCCCATGTCATGGCTATATCTATGGTTTCGGATATTTCTATAAGAATGACGCTGGCGTCCGGTATGATTTCAATCCCATTGCGCAAATAGCGTCCTTTGTGGTTGATACGAGCATATTGTGCTGAATGGGATGGGAGATGCGCATAATTAATCACATGACAGTTGTTGACTGTCAAAGGTAGCTTGATGGAGTATGTGTTGTTGCTTGTGATCTTGCTTACATCGCTAAAAATATTACTTCTAAAATTCAATGTGATATTGGTACTTTCATTAATATCCATTGCTTTGTTATCTATGAATAGTAGTTGTTCTGTCATAAGCTCTGCACGTTAGTTTCAGGTAATATAATGTTCGCTTCAAAGTCTTGCAGTGATACCCGCTGTTTGACGAAATTTCCCACAGACACATTTACGGCCATCCATCTGGCGTTACCGTTATCATCATAGCCCATGAACATATCAACAACAGGAGATGTGGCCATTTGGTAAAGGAAGTCATAAGTTATGCTGTCTATTAATGGAGCGCATACGGGAAGTGTCGTTTCTTCCATTTTCCTTTGCTTTCGTCCGCTACCTCCATGGTATCCGTTCTTGTAACTGTAATCCTGCATATTGTTTCTGATGAACTCTCCGTCATTGGATACCTGCGAAGTCTCGTTTCCTTGCATGAATAGCCAGTAACACCACATTCCATGGCGGTTGATCCATCTCAAGTATATTCCACAGTCTGAATTGTCAACCTTACAAGTGATCTTTGTGGCCATATTGAGCAGCCCTCGGAAGGTGAAATCAAAGGTGTGGTCAAAAACAGATGCTGCCGTATTACTTCCAGGTAGATAAAATTCCACCCTGTCTGAAGCATCTATTCCAGCAAGAATGATATTCCATGCATTTTGTCCTGATAATGCGATAGGGGAGCTTTCGGAACCATCTATAGTTACTTTTACATTCCCTGATGTTGCAGAGTATAAGCCTACAGAGAATGGGTAGTTTTTGAACCATGTCAGCACTCGGCTTCCATTATACTGCTCTCCAACCTTACTGGCTCCCCACAATATGAATACGTTGAACTGGAAGCTGTTTTCAAGTGTTCCTGATTCGTTATACATATCAAGCTCTATGCTAAACAGACGTCCTAACTTACTATCTTCGGCGTGAGTTGACTTGTAATCGACTTCTCTGTATTCGTCAAAATAGCTCTGCGTATAGAATGATAGGTCAAAGAAGCAGGAACCACCGAACGTCGCTCTGTTCTCTCTGTCTGATGTGGCTGTGGTGGTGTCCGTTACCGTTGCAGTAACAGATTGATAGTTTCCGCCAAGGATATTTATTATCACAGGATTAAAGCAGAATCCTATTTGGTCAGGATATTCAATTGTTGTATTATCTATCGTATGTGTTCTCATTGTCGAAATTCAGATTTATATGTTCAACTTCTGTTTCATATATAGCCGATACCCTGCTAGCTATATTGTCCACGGTATTTTCTAGATCACGGGAATAGATTTCCTCATGTTTTCTGTTTCGGTATAGTTCCGTTCCTTCCTTGGCTATCTTTCTAGCGACAAGGTAGGCGAAGGAATCGGGCTTCTTTACTTGTATACCCTTATCTTCCACCCATTGGCGGATAATCTTGTAAAATCCTTTCGGAACTTTCCCTGGCCCACGTCCGGTTTCTAGTACCGCGAATGCCTGCCTGCCCCACAAAACGCCTCCGTCCTCCGACATTTCTACTTTCAGACTGCCCTTTGTCCTTCCACTGGCTACTTGTCCGGCTGCTTCATGGTTGGCTATAATTCGCTTGCGTAACGCTTCCAGCTCTTCACCTATTATCCTTAGGGTTCCGGCTTTAGTTTCTGCTGCCATATACAATCTCTTTCACGCTCTTGTTGCAAATAACAGTACCATTATCTCTTCTAACTTAAGTTGGATAACTATTCCGGTTACATTAACATCCAGCTTGTCATAGAAAACAGAATAAGGGATATCTCCTGATATTTCTTTGAACATCCCACTCCTGTTCAATAGCAATATGAATTCTTTGGCTTTATTCTTGCATCCTTCTATCACTGCATCATTTTCTGTGCCATCAAAATCGAACTTGGTTTTATCCATGAAGGCCATCATACAGTTAGGGCAGTCTCTTAACTGCTGTCTGCCTAGATTAAAAGTTCCGCTTACAGGAAGGAGATTAAGCACTGCCGGCAATTTAATCTTGTCCAGTCTTATATTGGCTGTTTGCCAGTTGTCAAAAAGGTAACTTACACCCTCCATGGAGTCTACTATCTTTTTAATTTTTTGCTCTACCGTCATTTCTTCTTACTTAATATGTTTCTTAATCTACGTTCGAATCTTACTCTTTTGGCGTCCATGTCAAGACATTTATATACTCTGACCCATGGCACGCTGTCTACTTCTGCATGATCAGTGATACCCATGCGCTGCGCATAGTAATCAATCATGCCGAAAGGTCCAAAATTTAGCAATTCGGATCCTGCTTGCTTCTCTTCGGGTGTGGGTGGTACATTAGTCGACGCGAATAGTTTATTTATTCGTTCAACTTCTTTGGCCACCCATTGTACGAATCCCAGTACATCGCTAGCTGGAAGTTGGGATATATAACGTTTACTCAGCCCCATCAGTACAGTACAGGGAACGAACAATATATCGTGTTCTGTTTCGATGGATTGCAGTTGCATCAGTTCTCCCATATTTATGTCGTTTAGGGTATCTGGTGTCTTATACTGCCCTAGTTGATAAGGTTTTTTCAGTTCATCCAACTTGGTTCTAATGACCTCGGGTTCGGTGGCAATGCTGCTTATTATCAAAAATTCTTTTACTGTCATATCTTTCCTATTTTTGCTTTTGGTCGTTTTGGTGTTGGTTTGATGCGGAATATCATTGCCATTATCAGCATATCAAGGTAATCTGTGGAATGACCTAATATTTCTTTCATTTTTTCTTTGCTGATTATTCCTTTCTTCCGTGTGTCTGCATCAATATGTGCTTGTTTGAGAACTGACAATTCTTCAATGATCCGTTCCCGCTGTGCTTCCGTGCATACGATACGAAGCAATCGATTGTTAATCATCTCAGCCAGTTTGAAGGCACACTCTGATTTCAAATTGTCAAATTCAGGATTAATAGGTCGTGCTCCTCCATGAAACTCCTTGATACCGTTCAGATAGCTTTCAAGATAGTTCCCCAATCCGTCAGAGTCCGCAATCATCTTACTACGAGGAATTGAGCATTCTATCATCATCCGCTTCAGGTCTGTTTCAATGGATTTTCCAGTACTGTATTCCTGATCCAGTTTGATAAAACACACATTCCCTTTCCAATGACCGGCGATAAATCTGTCTCGTCCCTTCATTGCAAGGTCTGCAGAACCGGTAGATTCACCTGCAGGAGCAATGAACTCATTCGTGAACAAGTCACAGATAGCGTCGTAGTTACACAGGGCAGTCGGGTCATTATCATACTCCCAATTGCCGAAATATAGGCGTTCCTTTGTTACCCGGTCTTTTGTGTTTCGAAGACTTTCGATGTAGTCTTCTGTTGCCCAAGGATTATCCTGCACCAAAGCTTGGATAAATGCATAAGGAGCTTGTAATTTGTCTTCTTTCCAGGCTTGTAGAATTCACGGTATAGCCAGTTTTTCTTCGGGTTACAGGTGATAAGTATCTTTCCGGGTACATGGTATACATCGTTCATGTGGCGGCCGATACGGGTTTTCAAGACTTCGAAGGCAAGGTAGTGCACTTCACCAGCTTCCTCTATCCATCCTCCTGTATATTCCTTAGACCCCAATCGTTCATACATCGGATCTTTCACCGGATAATACGTCAAGTCAATATAAACGATTTCACTTCCGTTGTCGAAGGCTATCCCTTCATTTGTTGTCTTGTATGCCGTGAAGCTGTGAGAAGATGCTACCTTATTGAAGGTCACGGTAACGGACTCACGGCTATCCTTCAAATTATTTCGGCCAACAAGCCAGCGAGTACCGGGAAGATAGTAGCACATTGCATCAGCCATTCACAGCCTAGCCATGATTTACCACCACCTCCGGCACCACCATACAATAAAAATTTCGTTTTGCTGTCACGAAGAAAATTGTATGCCAATCGCTGTTTTAAGTTAACCTTTTGCTCCATATCACTTCAATTTGTCAGCTTCGGGAGTATAGGGAAGAAAGTCAAATCCGTTGAAGGGTTTGCCTTGTGTTGTATGATCCACTTCCTGTTTGTCGGACAACCCTAGCTTTCGGGCTATAATGTTTGCATTGAAAGCGCCAACACAGGCTCCTTCAAATTGTTGAGTCTCGATGGTTTCTTCCACCCGCGCGATGACGTGCAAAAAATCTTCATCATTTTTTTTCATGCATTCACTTCTGAAGCTACTCCACCAACGTGATGAAGTACCTAGATAGATACATAATCCGGTGAGAGAGTAGGGGCGCTGTGTAGGTGAAACTTCTTGTTGTGTTTGCTGTTCATTAACAGTTTCTGTTCTTTTACCTTTTTTGCGTCTAACAGGCATGGTACGTTGTATAGCCTTTCTTGTTGTCCATGGGTTTTCATCACACCATTGGAAATATTCGCACGCCGCCTCCCATAACGCTTCAGGCGTGGCGAAGAGTTTATCCCTGCCATGCTTGCTGCGTAACATCCAAAACTGATTTCCTTTAGGTGCTGCCATTGTTTATAGTGTTTTAAAGATTGGTATAATTTCTTTGTCCAGATCCCATTTGCGATTATTGGGAAGAGGAAGTGTGAATTCATATTGCAACGCTTTCAGATAATCATTCTTACTTGCGCTCCTTCCGTTGGTTGATGCTACTTGAAATGACGAACCTCTTAACTCTTTTTCTGGGCTTATCTTCATTCCTTTATCGAATATGTTAAAATCCTTTCCGATGTAAGCTGTGTTTAATCTGATGATGTCAGCTGTGGAATGATAATGCTGGAAGTACCATTCACCAAAACGGAAGTTGGCTGTGAAGTTCTTTGCGTCAAGAAATACGGCTTTAGAACGATGGTCGTGTGTTTCCTTGCGTTCAGATGATTTCTGGGCGAACAGCAGCGGAATGCCAGACCAGAATATCATTCCTCCGGGCTTGCATAATGCTGATAACGAAAGTAAGACATTCTTTTCATCCTCTTCTGAGTTCACAGAGTTCAACACGCTATCGCACACAACCACATCGTACAGCCCGTAGTCCGACAAGGTCTTGCATATGGAAGCACAGTCTTGCCTGATTTCCTTTTCATCAATGATGTCCGCTCCATCTTTGCGGTGGAAGAATTCAATGGCGTCAATGAGATAGCCTTTTTTCTTCAGTATGGTTGCGTAATCCTTTTGTCCGGCACCGAAATCGAGTATGCGCATATCCTTGGTGATGTATGGTATAACCTGCGTTTCATACAACGTTGAATGGCTACGCTTGCTTGGAACCCCGTTCTTTTGCCGTAGCCGTGCCTTTTGGGCAAAAGACTGTATATAGGTCTTTCGTTCCAGATGGGAATACTCGAACACTCCATATTCCTTAGAGAAGTATTTGAGCGCGATTTCTTCTTTCCCTTCTGGAAGGACATATACAAGTAGGTCCATACCTAATAGTTTTACCGTTTTGGCATATACTGTTGAGATGATCACTTTCCCGGTATGGTCACATACGGCATTTGCAAACTGGCCGTAACGGAGAATCATTTTCGTAAGGTCAACAACACGTGAGTTGTTTCCTCCTTTGGAAAGAATGGAGATATCTGGCTATACAGTGGTATTACAAGTGCCAATGCGGATGAGTCGAATTTAGGCTTTGTGTTAGTGAATATGCGAACACATGAAGCAATGAAGATTGCGACAGCAGGTGCCAATGAAATAAGTGCCATGAAGAGCGCACAATCAGAAGTAAAGAATTATGGATATGAAGCCACGTTCCCATTATTGATCAATGTCAAAGGCAATCCAATTTATATGATGGCATTAAAGGATAATGGTCTGATTAAGATGTATGCGATGGTATCTGCCATTGATTATCAAAAGGTCACAACGGTTTCCAGTGATGAGTCTTTAAATGATCTGTTGAAGAAAACTTTAAGTATGCTGGGAAATAGTGATGATATTAGTGATGAATCTTTAAAGGATGCCACAATAAATGTTAAGAATGTACAAACAGTGAATGTGGATGGTAATACGATTTATTATATCCAAAGTGATACAGATGAAGTATTTAAAATTACCTTTAGCACAAAATATGAAAATCAGCTGGTATTCTTAAAACCAAAGGATAAGCTGACCATCCGTTATGTGGATAGTGAAGGTATAAAAAATATCAAAGATATCAAGTAAAAAAAGCCCAAATCGGGCTTTTTTTAGCTATTTTATAGCCTTTTGCTGGATGGCATCAAAGGCTGCCAGCTGTTCATCTACTGTTTTACCTGCAAGTAAGTCATCACATAAAGTATCAAGATTGGCCCATTGTTCAAATTTCAGGTTGTAATCCTGTATCAGCATGGTATTGCCATGGGTAATGATTTCCTGTAAGTCATTTAAACGTTCATCTAATGGAATATTCGCATTGGTATAAGCAGGAAACTTTCCAAAGGTTTCCATGGTTTTTTCTGAACATTCTTATCAGAAAAATAATCCACAAATTTCTTACATTCTTCAATATGTTTGCTTTTTGAGAAAACTGACGTTCTGCGATCAGAAGCAATTAAAGCGATATTGCCATCCTTCATAGGCAGACCAGTTAATGCGAAATTAAAGTCTAATTGATCTGTATTCAGATAAGAAGAATAGGTGAAGGCAAAGCATCCAG
>ENA-OQIC01000507-OQIC01000507.1-human-gut-metagenome-genome-assembly--contig:-NODE-507-length-16989-cov-1.561381_pt1 | contig 16989 bp, 22 predicted proteins | sample MGYA00242572_ERZ504736 | MGnify/ENA primary metagenome ERZ504736 (study PRJEB26092, sample SAMD00036201) | human gut metagenome | host: Homo sapiens | study: EMG produced TPA metagenomics assembly of... | reverse complement strand
ATCGATCGATGGTCAGACGTACGTAGCTGTACAATCGATCGATGCTCAGACGTACGTAGCTGTACATCGATCGATGCTCAGACGTACGTAGCTGTACATCGATCAGTTGTATCTGCACCATTTCAAATAGAAAACCGTTACAGCAAAAAGTTTTAAGAAAATACCATGATATTTTAATTGGTGGGAAACGTTTTGAGGAATTAAAGGTCAAAAAATTTCTATCAAGCAACTTGCCCAATATCCTTGGATCAGTCTGACCCCAGAAGCTATCACAAGAAAGTTTTTAAATCAGTATTTTGAAAAGAATGGATTAAAATTTGAGGCAGATATGGAACTTGCAACTACAGATATGATCCTTCCAGCTGTAAGACATAATCTTGGAATTGGTTTTATCCCACCAGAATTTGCTAAAGATGATCTAGAATCTGGAGAAGTCTTTGAGATTGAGGTAAAAGAAACGTTCCCTCAGCGTAATATCATCTTGATCTATGATACAGAATATCCACAAAGTATCGCAGCTAAGGCATTCTTAAGATTCTTAAATTAGGGGATTCCATCGGAAATTCCTATGATATTAAAAAACCTCCAAAGAACAGCACCCGTTGCTTATCTCTGGAGATTTCTCAGAACAATATATAAAAGTGTAAACTAGTTACCTGATTTAATATATTTTTATCTTATCATGAATAAAAACAAGTGTAAAATACATTTTTTACATCATATCCATATCAAAATGATATGGATAAAATTCTGAAGATTTTCTTAGGAAATGAAAAAAACAAAGATTAACGGTTTGATATCAAAAGAATATGTGGTAAAATACGGACAGGAAAATAAGGAGGGAACTTTAGAATGTTTACAAAAAATTTACAGTCATCATCAGTTTTTTCTGATCATTGCAATTGGCGTTGGTGGTATGCTTGGGTATTATGATGCGCGACTGGAAGCCGCAGTGACGCCAAAAAAACAATCTATGGATAAAGTGAAGATTAAGAATAAGGAAGATCTGACCTTCGATAAAGATGTTGTCAATATTTTATTAGTTGGTTCTGATAATGGGGCTCAGGGCTCCGAAAAAGGTGATCATGGTCGATCTGACAGTATGATGGTTGCAACGATCAACTTTTAAAACAAAAGAATTGAAATTAACTTCTTTTTTAAGAGATATGTATGTAGAAATACCAGGTCATGGACGTAATAAACTAAATGCCGCTTATGCATTTGGCGGGGAAGCACTTTTATATCAGACACTGGCTCAAAATTTTAATATTAAGATCGACAAATTCTGTGTTGTAGATCTTGCCGCATTTGAAAAGGTAATTAATAGGATCGGCGGAATTGAAATGACTCTTGAACAAAGAGAAGCAGAATACTTAAATACAACAAATTATATTTCAAAGAAAAAATATCGAAATGTAAAAGTCGGTAAACAGACTTTAAATGGTAATCAGGCATTAGGGTATGCAAGAGTTCGTCATGTGTTCTCTAAAAAGTATGGTGTTGAAGAGTTTGGACGAACAGGAAGACAGCGTGCTGTTATGCAGGCAACTTTCCAGAAGATGTTACAGCAAAATCCTTTAGATCTTGTGGATATTGCGATTGATGCACTTGGTGATGTATCTACGGATATGGACGCAACTTATATTAAGAAACTGATCCTATCTGTTGCACAAATGGGAACAACAGAGATTGATCAGCTTCGTGTACCGATCGAGAATACATACAAAACAGCTGTTGCTGGAAGCTATCCTCCATGTGGATATGTTTTCTTTGTAAATTTCAAAGCAAATCAGGAAGCATTAAAGTACTTTATGTTTAACAAAGGAAAACGTCAGGATTTTGCTAAGAATTATGGAGGTGCAGATGCTGCTGAGACATGTGGATATCCTTCCAAATACGACTATAACCGTTCAAAAGGTGATTCTGGGAACATATTTAACAGCTCTGACACCACAGAAGGAGAGTAGTACTTATTGAGAAATATTATCAATAAGACACTGCGATTAGTCTTGAGTAATCGCCATAGGATGTTTTATAATGAACAAAGTTACTTAGAGAGCATATAAAGTCATATAGCTCTTAAGTATACGAGAAATAAATACATATTTATATCATACAGGAGGAAAAAACCATGGATTTAACAAAAGTTTTATCAGTAGTAAAGAGTAAAAAAACAGGATTTTTTGCAGCAGGCGTTTTATTTGGAACAGCAGGTATTAAAGCATTATCAAGTAAGGATGCAAAGAAATTTTACACAAATTGTACAGCAGCTGTTCTTCGTGCAAAAGAATGTGTAATGGATACAGTTGCAACTGTACAGGAGAATGCTGAAGATATCTATGCTGAAGCTCAGCAGATCAATGAAGAAAGAGCAGCAGAAGCAGAGGAATGGGAAGCTTATGCTGAACTGATGAGGCGGAAGAAACAGAAGAAGTTTCCGAAGATACTTTCAAAGAAGTTGCAGAATAGAATAGAACATTAAGATTAAGGCACCTGCAGTTTTCCTGCAGGTGTTTTCAAACAAAAAGGAGTTTGTATGAAATTTACGATCAAACATGAGATTCGAGGCAGAATTCGTATTCATAACTGCCAGAAGACAATGAGTGCTGATCAGGCAGATGAACTTCAATATTATCTTATAACAAAAGATTTTGTAACATCTGTAAAAATCTATGACCGCACAAATGACATCGTGATCTGTTATGATGCCAGCCGCAGTGAAATTCTTACTGCTTTAAAGGAATTTTATCATGGAATCATCACAGTCCCTGATAATTATCAAGAAAGTCAGAGCAGACAATTAAACCAGACATATCAGGAGAAACTTATAAGTAAAGTCTTATTCCATTATGGAAACAAATTATTATTTCCATATCCATTAAGAGCAGGGATCACAGTGATCAAATCTTTGAAATATATATATGAAGGAATTCATACACTTGCTCAGGGTAAGATTGAAGTTCCAGTACTTGATGGTACGGCAATCGGAGTATCGATCATTCGAAGAGATATCAATACCGCATCCTCTATCATGTTTTTACTCGGAATCGGAGAAATTCTCGAAGAATGGACACATAAGAAATCCGTCGATGATCTTGCAAAAAGCATGTCCTTGAATATTGATAAGGTATGGAAAGTCGAAGAAGATCATGAGATTTTAGTTCCATCCAACGAAATTGATGCTAACGATATCGTTCACATACAGATGGGAAATATGATCCCATTTGATGGAGTTGTTGTTGATGGTGAAGCAATGGTCAATCAGGCATCATTAACTGGAGAATCAACACCTGTTCGCAAGATTCCTGACGGATACGTATATGCAGGAACTGTCGTTGAAGAGGGTGACTTAAAAGTTTGCGTAAAAGAAGTAAATGGATCAAGCAAATTTGATAAGATTGTTACGATGATCGAAGAATCTGAAAAATTAAAATCTTCTTTAGAAAGTAAAGCAGAACATCTTGCAGATCGTCTAGTTCCTTATACATTGGCTGGAACTGCTCTCACATATTTGTTTACAAGAAATGTAACAAAAGCTTTATCTGTACTGATGGTTGATTTCTCATGTGCATTAAAACTTGCAATGCCAATCTCTGTTTTATCTGCGATCAAGGAAGCAAATGACCATCAGATCGTTGTCAAAGGTGGTAAATACTTAGAAGCAATGGCAGAAGCCGAAACGATCGTCTTTGATAAAACAGGAACTTTAACAAAAGCGGAACCTACTGTTCTTGATATTGTTTCATTTAACGGAATGAAATGCAAGGAATTATTAAGAATTGCCGCATGTTTAGAGGAACATTTCCCTCATTCTATGGCAAAAGCTGTAGTTCAGGCAGCTGTTGACAGAAATCTTGTACATGAAGAATTACATTCTGAGGTTGAGTATATCGTGGCTCATGGAATTTCTTCCATGATTGAGAATAAAAAAGTTGTCATTGGAAGTTATCATTTTGTATTCGAAGATGAGCAGTGTACAATTCCTGAAGGCAAAGAAGAGTTATTTGAGAAACTGCCTGAAGAATGTTCGCATTTATATATGGCGATCGAAGGAAAACTTGCAGGTGTAATCTGTATTGAAGACCCATTACGTGAAGAAGCCAAAGATGTGATCAAAGCATTAAAAGCTGCTGGAATCAAGAAAGTCGTTATGATGACTGGAGACAGTGATCGTACTGCAAAGGTTATTGCAGCCAAAGTTGGTGTGGATGAATATCATGCTGAGGTACTTCCAGAGGATAAAGCTGCTTTCGTTGAGAAAGAAAAAGCCGAAGGAAGAAAGTTATTATGATCGGAGATGGAATCAATGATTCTCCAGCATTATCTGCATCTAATGTTGGAATCGCGATCAGTGATGGAGCTCAGATTGCAAGAGAAATCGCAGATGTAACGATTGAAGGAGACCATTTACATGGTCTGGTAACTCTCAAACATATCAGTAACCACTTAATGCGCCGAATTCATAATAATTACCGCTTTATTGTTGGATTTAACGCAGGGCTTATTGGAGCCGGGGTGTTAGGCTTTATCCAGCCAACAACATCTGCCGTATTACATAATACTTCAACCCTTTGTATAGGGCTTAGAAGCATGAAAATCTGGTGTCTGAGGAAGAATTACAGTAAAAATCAAGAAGGTTAGTCGTGAAATTTGACTAGCCTTCTTTTTGAGTTGTGACATTAAATTTATGTGTTTTAGGGTTCCGTGACATTAATTTGACATTAAAATTTGAAATTATTCTGGTTTCATGGATTTCAACTGTTCAAACATCTCGATATCTGCTGCATTCAGTTTGATATTCGAACAATAATTTTTCCCTTCTGGAGATGTAATAGAAATCTCGATCACAGCATCCTGTTTAAGTGCCTGCTCCCTCCATACAGCATTCATGAAATTCTTGAATTTTGGATGGTCTTGATCAAACCGTTTGAATGCATTTTTTATCTGCTGAAACTTTAACATCTGATTAAAATTCATTGCCATGAGGATAAATCCTCCTTTCTTTATCTGTCGCTTTCATAAATAAATCATATCAAAAATAAGAAAAAACGTCAAATAACGTATTGACGAACAGCCTAGAAGTGAGTAAAATTGTTCATTGCTACTCAGAAACAGATTCTTATCACAGGAGGTATTAACATTGGATTTTTATCAACAGTTACAATTAAGTTCCATCGGTTCCAAACAATGGATCAAAGGTGCCAAAGATTCAAAAGAGAAATATAAACGTATCCTTATCTATAATTTTAAAGTATATTTAGTGGTTGCATTTTGTTTTGCATTAGTAACTCTTTACAGTATGATCTTTGGATCACAAAACAGTGTTGTCGGCGTGCTAGTCTTACTGGTTTTAATGATCTTACGACAGGTTGACTTCGGAATCGATACAAAACACAGCATTGGCGTTATCTTTATGATTTTTGCAATCCTTGCGGTTGGACCAAGACTTGCTAATACTGTAAATACTGTTCCTGCTTTTTTTATTCATTTTCTTTGTATTATGGCGATCATGATCTTAAGCTGCCATAACGTTATCATGTCCAATCAGTCCACATTTATCTTAGGATATTTGTTATTCTATGGATATGATGTTACAGGGCATAACTATGTGTTAAGATGTTGCGGATTATTTGCAGGTGCTGTGATCTGTTCCCTTGTATTTTACAAGAATCATAGAAATCGAACATTTCATAGAGGATTTTATCATTTATTTAAGGAATTTCATCTGTTTTCTGCAAGAAGCAGCTGGTATTTAAGATTATCTCTTGGAATTTCTACTGCAATGTTGATCGGAGAATTGGTTCATATGCCAAGAGTTATGTGGATCGGGATTGCTGCAATGTCTGTCCTGTTGCCATTTTCAAAAGATATGAAATACCGTGTACAAAGAAGAGGACCATTTAATATTCTTGGATGTATGATCTTTCTTATTTTACATGCGATCCTTCCTGATCATATCTTTCAATGGATCGGTCTGATCGGCGGGATAGGAGTTGGTTATTCTGCTGGATATGCCTGGCAAACCGTTTTCAACACCTTTGGGGCTCTTTATATTGCAGAGAATCTTTTTGGCCTGAAGAATGCCATCATCTTAAGAATCGCTGCCAATGTCTTTGGCTCTCTTTATGCTTATGGATTTGACCAGTTATTCCGAAAGATAACGACTAGCATTCGAAATCTTTTTGAAAATAATTCCATTATGACAGATCAGGCATAACATCTTTGAATGATACCTTAGAAACAGGATATAATTATTACTGAAAATTATTGAAATTAATTAATAGAAGGAGGAGTAAAAGAGCAATGTGTACAGCTGCAACTTACAAGACAAAAGATTTTTATTTTGGAAGAACTTTAGATTATGAATTCTCTTATGGAGATGAGGTTGTGATCACTCCAAGAAATTATCCATTTCATTTTAGACATATCGATGCCATAGAAAGTCATTATGCTATGATCGGAATGGCTCATGTACTCGACAATGACCCTTTGTATTATGATGCATTCAATGAATGTGGACTGGCAATGGCTGGGCTTAATTTTGTTGGAAATGCAGCATATTATGATATAGAAGAAGGGAAAGACAATATCGCACAGTTTGAATTTATCCCTTGGATTCTTGGAACTTGTGCAAATCTTGAGGAAGCGAAGACAGCATTGATTCATGTGAATCTTACCAATACCCCTTACAGTGAACAATTTCCATTAGCGCAGCTCACTGGATCATTGCAGATCAATCTGGTGCGATCACAGTCGAAGCAATGGAAGATGGGATGCATATCTATGAAAATAACGTTGGGGTATTAACAAATAATCCTCCATTTAACATTCAGATGTTCTTATTAAATCAATATATGAATCTTTCTCCAAAACAACCAGAAAATCTATTTGCAAAAGATATCGATTTAGATCAATACAGTCGTGGAATGGGTGCGATTGGTCTTCCTGGAGATCTTTCTTCTTCCTCACGTTTTGCTAAAGTAGCATTTACCAAATTGCATTCTGTCTCTGGAAATTCTGAAAATGAAAGTGTCAATCAGTTTTTCCATATTCTTGGATCTGTCGATCAGCAAAGAGGATGCTGCGATGTCAATGGAAAATATGAGATTACCTTATATACTTCTTGTTGTAATACGCAAAAAGGAATCTACTATTATACAACCTATGATAATCACCAGATCAGTGCTGTTGATATGACAAAAGAAGATTTAAACACAAAAAATCTGATTTGCTATGAAGTGATCACTGGGGAACACATTCAAATGCAAAATTAAATGAAAAAGCACCACTATTTCATTAAACTGAAAGGAATGACAAAATGGAAGTCAGATTGGCAACTCCACAGGATGCAGAAGAATTACTGGAAATTTACCGCTATTATGTAGAACATACAGCAATCACATTTGAATATGAAACACCTTCGATAACAGAATTCCGTCAAAGGATCAAACAGACATTAAAACGCTATCCTTATCTGGCGGCTGTTGATGGGCATGGAAAAATTGTCGGATATGCATATGCATCATCTTTTAAAAACCGTGCTGCATATGACTGGTCCGTAGAAACAACCATTTATGTAGATAAGGATGTAAAACGACAGGGAATCGGGAAAAATTATATGAGGCATTAGAAGAAATCCTTCAAAAACAACATGTGATCAATTGGATGCGTGCATTACAGATCCGGAAATCGAAGATGAATATGTTACAAAAACAGTGTTCAGTATCATGAACATCTTGGTTATCATATGGTTGGAAAATTTTATAAAAGCGGCTATAAATTCGGACGTTGGTATGATATGGTCTGGATGGAAAAATATATTGGAAAACATAAAGAACATCCAGAAGCATTTATCCCTTTTTCTATTTTATAAAGAGTTTAAAACTTTTAAAAATCAGGAAAACTGATATAATGAAATATAAATATGCTAAACAAAAGAAAACAGGAGTATTTAATTATGCCAGTATTTGATTTTAGTAACGATACATCAGAAATAAAGAAGAAGCATGTCTGTACTTATACAACATTTTCTTCGAATGTAGATCATGCTACGATAGAATGCCCTATCTTGATTTTATCAAACAAGAAGAAGCAGTGGGAGCATCATTCCTGTGGTGTATTTTCTGATCAAGATAAGCAGACAGCCTTTGAATTTGAGGGAGAAGATGGGACAGTAATATCTGATATCTTAAAATTAGATTCCCGTTTTGTAAGCCTTGTCAGATGGCTTGGAGAGAATCATATTCATGTCCGCTTATCTGGGGAGAATACAGTAGAAGGTTATTGTGTATACAAGATCAGAGAAATTGCTCTTGGCGGTGGCACCAAATTATCTGCAGAAGATGGTTTCCTTCAGTTTATGATCGAACGTTTATTCCAAAGTGATGCACCAGATGAACGGATCACTGATGAAAATCTTGATGAGATGGGTGATGATATGAAACTTACCAGCATCCAGAGTATCACAGATTTTATGACATGTGCCGGAAGTACGCTGCCTGATAATATTCGTCTATGGGCAAGAAGAAATCTTGCTGTTGCAAAATCTCATGAAGTTTCACAAGAAGAGAGACGTCATGCCCAGCGTGCATTATCCATCATGATGAACATCCAATGGAAGAGTAATTATTTTAAAGCGATCGATCCTGAAGAAGCAAGACGGATTCTTGATGAAGAACTCTATGGTATGGAACGTGTGAAACAAAGAATCATTGAAACGATCATTCAGATTAATCGTACACACACGCTGCCTGCTTATGGATTATTATTAGTTGGACCTGCTGGAACAGGAAAATCTCAGATTGCTTATGCGGTTGCAAGAATCTTAAAACTTCCATGGACAACTCTTGATATGAGTTCCATTAACGATCCAGAGCAGTTAACGGGAAGTTCCCGCATTTATGCAAATGCAAAACCAGGGATCATCATGGATGCATTTTCCATGGCAGGAGAATCAAATCTTGTATTTATCATTAACGAGCTTGATAAAGCCAATTCAGGAAAGGGAAATGGAAATCCTGCAGATGTTTTACTAACATTGCTTGATAATCTCGGATTTACCGATAATTATATGGAATGTATGATCCCAACAGTTGGAGTATATCCAATTGCCACTGCAAATGAAAAAGACCAGATCAGTGCACCATTGATGTCACGTTTTGCAGTCATTGACATTCCTGATTACACACCGGAAGAGAAGAAAGCGATCTTCCAAAGATTTGCACTCCCTAAGGTATTAAAACGTATGGGATTAAAAGATGATGAATGTATTATGACAGATGAGGCCTTAGATGCTGTCATTGAGATGTATTCTGAAACCACAGGAATCAGAGATCTGGAACAAGCCGCAGAATATATTGCAGCCAATGCATTATATCAGATTGAAGTCCACCATATGAATAGTGTAACATTTGATGATGCAATGGTAAGAAATCTGCTTTTATAAGTTGTTATTTGACGAAGTATGAATTTTAATGATATAGTAAATCATAGACATTACAAATTATAATTCTCAAACGGAGGTCACATCATGGACATGGAGAAAATCTACTTAACAATGAAACGTACCGGTGCTGGAAACATCGTGCTTGGAATCTTATCCATTTGTATTGGACTTGCATCTGGAATCATGCTAATCATCACAGGTGCGAATCTGTTAAAGAAAAAGAAGCATTTAAGTTTCTAAATAACATCTGAATGATAAAGGAACATTGGAATAAGATTTTCAATATTCCTTTATTTTTTTACATTTGACAATAATGATATAAAATATGGAAAGAACAGACCTTGAAAGTGCCATATGCTTAAGAATCAATCTATACGCAAAATACCGATTTAAATTATAGATTTCTGATAAAAGACAGAGAAGCCAGTATTTTACTGGCCTCTCTCGATATTTTTATTTTATGTAATTCAAATTACTAATCCAATGAATCTTACGATTAATGCTGCAATCCATGCAATCATACATTGCCATAATGCCAGACCAACCGCCCATCTTGTTCCTAGTTCACGTTTTACAGATGCGATGGCCGCAACGCATGGAGAATAAAGCAAACTAAATACTAATAAAGAACTTGCAGCTAATGGTGTGATCGCTGCTGTGATATTTCCATTGAATAAAACTCCTAATGTTGAAACTACACTTTCTTTTGCCATAAATCCACTGATCAATGATGTCACGATTCTCCAATCTCCCAATCCTAATGGTGAAAAAACTGGTACTAACACACCAGCTACCATTGCTAAAATGCTATGTGCAGAATCTTCTACCATATTTAACTGCAGATCAAATCTCTGTAAAAACCATACAACGATCGTGGCGACCAAAATCACAGAAAATGCTTTCTGTAAGAAATCTTTCGCTTTCTCCCATAATAATTGTGCTACATTCTTCACTCCTGGAAGTCTGTAATTTGGTAACTCCATAACAAATGGCACTGGTTCTCCTTTAAATAACGTTCCCTTATATAAAAATGCAATCAAAATACCTATCATGATTCCTGATAAATATAATCCTGCCATAATAAGACCACCACGTTTTGGAAAAAGGCATTCAACGAAAAAGAAATAAATTGGCAGCTTGGCTGTACAGCTCATAAATGGTGTTAAAAGAATTGTCATCTTACGATCTCGCTCACTCGTTAAAGTCCTTGTTGCCATAACCGCAGGAACTGTACATCCAAACCCGATCAGCATCGGAACAATACTTCGTCCAGACAATCCAATCTTTCGAAGCATTTTATCCATAACAAATGCCACTCTTGCTATGTATCCACTGTCCTCCATTAATGATAAGAAGAAAAATAAGGTTACAATGATCGGTAAAAGCTTAATACACTTCTACACCAGTAAGATTCCTTCAATCACCAGACTATGGATCACATGATTCACGTGAGCCGCAGTTAATGCCTGATCTGTAAGTACTGAGATTTTATCAATTCCTAATTGCAAGATTCCTTGAAGCCAGGCCCCGATCACATTAAATGTAAGATAGAATACCAAAACCATGATTCCTACAAAACAAGGAATTGCTGTATACTTTCCTGTTAGAACTCGATCGATCTTTTCACTTCGAATCCGTTCTTTACTTTCTTTTGGTTTAACAACGGTCTGTTCACATAAACCCTCAATAAAATCAAATCTCATGTCTGCAATTGCTGCACTTCGATCTAACTTACGTTCTGTTTCCATCTGCTTGACAATATGCTCTAACATTTCCATTTCATTTTGATCAAGCTTTAATTGTTCTAAGATCAAATGATCTCCTTCAATAGCTTTTGTTGCTGCAAAACGAACCGGTATCTGTGCCTTTTCTGCGTGATCTTCAAATCAAATGTATTACTGCATGAATACAACGATGCACTGCTCCATTATGATTTCTTTCTTATCAAACAAATCCTGCCGCAATGGTTTTTCCTGATATTTTGCAATGTGAAGTGCATGTTTACGACTTCATCGACTCCTTCATTCTTTGCCGCTGAAATCGGAACAACTGGAACACCTAGCAATGATTCCATTTCATTGACATTGATCGATCCTTGATTCCCAACAACTTCATCCATCATATTTAAGGCAACCACCATTTGGAATGTCCATCTCTAATAACTGCATAGTAAGGTAAAGATTTCGTTCGATATTTGTCGCGTCTAAAATATTAATGATCGCCTTTGGTTTGTCTTCTAGTACGAAGTTTCTGGAAACAATCTCCTCACTACTATAAGGTGACATCGAATAAATTCCTGGAAGGTCCGTTACATTTGTTTCAGGATGTCCTTTGATCGCACCATCTTTTCGATCGACTGTTACACCTGGAAAATTTCCAACATGCTGATTGGCACCAGTCAACTGATTAAATAATGTTGTTTTTCCACAGTTTTGATTACCGACTAATGCATAGGTCAATTGTGTTCCCTCTGGAAGTGGATGTTCATCTTCTTTGGAATGATATTTACCTTCTTCCCCTAATCCCGGATGCTCAAAAGTTCTCATATATTCCGCACCCTTATGACTTCTGCTTCTTTCTACAATTGGATCAATTTCAATCTGATCGGCTTCTTCTAATCGAAGAGTCAGTTCATACCCATGAATCTGTACTTCCATAGGGTCACCCATTGGTGCAAGCTTTACTACTGTGATTTCAACACCAGGGATCATTCCCATATCAAGGAAATGTTGTCTTAATGCACCATGACTGCCAACGCTTTTGATCACTGCACTCTTACCGATTTGTAATTCTTTTAGTGTCATTTTTTATATCCTTTATCTATCTTTATTGTTGTAATTGATTAGATGATTCTAACCAGTCATATTGTACCACACTTTTGATAATTTTTCTCAACAAGATAGCGCTTTATATAAAAAAATAATGATAAATCTACATACATCTTGCAAATTTATCATTATTTTATATAACAATATTGATTTTTGTTGTTGTAATTTCCTGAATTATATCAAAATATTATAACAATCTTTGCTTTTACTCAATTTCTGTCACTTTGTAATCTTTATCTTCCACTGTCTGTGTTAAGACATCATCTGACACTTCATTTGTCATAGAAACAACTGCTGTTCCTTCTTCATGACTTACAATTGCTTCTTCTACACCATCTAAAGATTCTAAGGCTTTCTTCACAGCAGCCTCGCAGTGTCCACACATCATTCCTTCAATCTTCATTGTTTTCTTCATTGTTTTTTCCTCCTGTTTCTTTCTTGTTTTTATTTTTCGATCTCTTGTGGCGTCCTTCATACGGAACCAGTTGAGACGAAGTGCATTGGTAACAACACAAACGCTGGACAAACTCATTGCCGCCGCTCCGAACATCGGATTTAGCTTCCATCCAAACAGCGGATACCATACACCTGCTGCGAGAGGAATTCCGATCACATTATAGAAAAATGCCCAGAATAGATTCTCATGAATATTTCTCAATGTGGCTCTGCTAAGCCGGATTGCTGCCGGAACATCACTCAGTCTGCTCTTCATCAGCACCACATCTGCCGCATCAATTGCCACATCTGTTCCTGCGCCGATCGCCATTCCGATATCCGCTCTCGTAAGCGCCGGGGCATCATTGATCCCATCTCCTACCATAGCAACTTTTTCATTCTTTTTCAATGCCCGAATGGTACTTTCTTTTCCTTCCGGCAAAACTCCTGCAATGACTTCATCCACACCGGCCTGTTTCCCGATCGCTTGGCAGTCCGTTCATTGTCTCCAGTCAGCATGACAACATGGATTTCCCATGTTCTGTAATTCCCCGAATTGCCTGCGGGCTGTCTTCCTTGATTACATCTGCTACCGCGATCACTCCTGCTAACTTTCCTTCTTTTTGCAAAGAATAACGGCGTTTTTTCCTTCCTCTGCAAACGCTTCTGCCGTCTGTTTTATCTGTACCGGCACGTCTGCCTGCTCCCGGATAAAATTCAGATTTCCTCCGGCAAGGGACACTTCTTCCCATATTCCAGTCAATCCATTCCCCGGCACTGCCTGAAATTCTTTGACCGAAACCGTTTCCACTGTACCCTCTTCCTGTGCTCTCTGCACGATTGCATGTGCCAGTGGATGTTCGCTTTTTTGTTCCAGTGCATAGGCAATCTGAAGAAGTTCTTTCTCTGTCATCCCATCTGCCGGAAGAAGATCTGTCACCTCTGGTTTTCCACTTGTGATTGTTCCAGTCTTGTCCAGTGCGACAATTTCTGTTTTCCCGGTCTCTTCCAGAGAAACTGCCGTTTTAAACAAAATTCCATGTTTTGCACCCATTCCGTTTCCGACCATGATCGCCACCGGAGTCGCAAGGCCAAGCGCACATGGGCAGCTGATGACAAGCACTGCGATTCCTCTTGCCAGTGCAAATCCAACACTCTGTCCTGCCAAAAGCCATACAGCGACAGTGATCGCCGCAACCGCCATGACGATCGGGACAAACACGCCCGACACTTTATCTGCTACTTTGGCGATCGGAGCCTTTGTCGCTGCCGCATCACTGACCATCTGAATGATCTGGGAAAGCGTCGTATCTTCGCCGACTCTTGTGGCCTCACATTTCAGGAAACCAGACTGATTCATCGTCGCAGCAGACACCAAATCTCCTTCTTTTTTATCTGCCGGGATGCTTTCTCCTGTGAGCGCTGCCTCATTCACCGCACTGTTCCCTTCAAGCACGATCCCATCTACCGGTATATTTTCACCGGGTCTTACAAGAAATACATCTCCCTTTTTTACTTGTTCAATGGAAACCGTTTCTTCTATTCCGTTGCGCAGCACAACTGCATGTTTCGGTGCAAGGCGCATCAACCCTTTGAGTGCATCTGTAGTCTTCCCTTTGGATCTGGCCTCAAGCATCTTTCCGACTGTGATGAGCGCAGGATCATTGCGCTGACTCAAAGTAAAATTCATGCATGTACCCCATCACCTGCTCCATATCTCCACGAAGCTGTGCTTCTGTCATCGCAAAGAGTGCATAGGTACTATACACAAATGAAGCACCGGAGCCGAGTGCCACAAGTGTGTCCATATTCGGAGCCAGATGCCACAATCCTTTGAATCCACTGACAAAAAACTTCTGATTGACAATCATGACCGCAATCGTAAGCAGCATCTGGAGCAATCCCATCGCCACATGATTCTCTGCCAGTATTTTCGGAACCGGCCATCCCCACATCATATGCCCCATCGAAAAGTACATCAGCACTACAAGAAATCCTAAGGATGCAATCAACCTTCTCTTTAAAACAGGAGTTTCCCTGTCTTTCAGCAGTTCTTCCTCCTTGTTTTTCGCTATCCCATTTGCTCCCTCTTTGCCATCTTGCTGTTTCCCGCTCTTTGTTGCTGCGCCATATCCTGCTGTCTCCACCGCCGCAATCACAGCAGCCGGATCTGCACTTCCTTCCACTCCCATGGAGTTTGTCAAAAGACTCACCGAACACGCTGTTACTCCGGGTACTTTCGCCACTGCCTTCTCTACCCGCGCACTGCACGCTGCACAGCTCATTCCTGTGACCGTGTATTGTTCCATTCTCTGCCCTCCTACTTCATAAGCTTCTGCAGTACCCCTACAAGCTCATCAATCGTCTCTTCTTTTCCTTCTCTGATATCTTCCGCCACACAACTGCGGATATGATTTGCAAGAAGCACTTTGTTGAAACTATTCAGCGCTGCGTTGACTGCAGATACTTGAATCAAAATATCTGTACAGTAGACATCTTCCTCTACCATTCGCTTGATTCCCCGTACCTGTCCTTCAATTCTGCTTAACCGATTGATCAGGTCACGATATTCCTTCTCTGCACGTTCTTTCTTTTTATGACAGCATTGTTTTTGTTCTTCCATCATCATCTCTCCTTTTCCAATCAAATATACACTTCTATCCGCTGTATTTTTCACTTTTCCTATCATTTTCTTTTATTGACTAAGAATGGTTAGAAGTATCTTTACACTCGCATTATATACTTGCAGGGTATATTGCAAGTATTTTTTTGATTTCTTGTCTGAAAGAATTTAATGCCCATTTTCTCTGCTGATACAACAGCTGAGGTACAACAAAAAGAGCGATTGCTTTTCACATTCTCATGCTTTGCAATCGCTCATAATACTTTTCTATTTTGCTTTTTCATTACCGCTTAATTGTTTTCTTACAACAAATATAACGAGGAAAAATCCTGCCATCGAAATTATAACAGTAATTCTGAAAATATTGTTCACACCTGCTTGTACATTATTTGCACTCATTCCATAAACAACTCCGTTGATTGCTGCCGCAAATAAAGTGGAGAGTGAATTTACAAAAGTAACCAATGCCGTTCCGACTCCAAGATCTTTTTGCGGAAGTACTGATTGCGCTACCGGTGTCACAGACACAGAGCGGAAACTTTCTGCGATTCCGGTAATTCCAATGCAAATCAGATACACAATAAATGGTGTGGACGCAGTTGTAAAACCAAGCGGAATAAACGGAAGTGCTGCAAGTCCTGTGGCAATCGCCATCGCTTTCCAGTTATTTGCCGCTTTCTTTCCAATCCACACACCGGCAATTGTTGGAAGTACCATCGTCAGAATTGTTCTCGGAAGCTGAAGAGAACCTGCTGCCGCAGCAGACACTCCCATAACATCCTGTACAGCCAACGGCACATAAGCGCTCATCGCTGTCTGATAAAAATAGCATACAAATCCAACCGCCAAAAGTGTTGTAAATTTTCTGTTTTTAAATAAATACATTGGTACGATCGGTTCTGCTGCCTTATTTTCCATTTTTACAAAAATAATTCCTGCAACGACTGTGACTGCAAACCCTGCCAAAACTTCAGATTTCCCCATCCGATCAGCGGACCATAATTCATTGCCAGACAGAATCCGCTAAGTAAAACGGCCAGACAAACAATTCCCGAAAAATCAACCTCAACTTTATCTTTCTTCTTGTTTGGCAGAGAAGTTCCAATCAATACAACCCCAATTAAAAGCGGAATCGCCGGAACCATCAAGCAAATCTTAAAAAACCTGCATCTGCAAGTCCCCCTAATAAGATTCCCCCTCCAAAACTTCCTACCGCAATAGCGCTTGCGAGATATCCCATTGCTTTTGGAACATCTTTTGACTCATTGATCTCCCGCATCAGAATATACGGTGCTGCGGTAAATGCTCCCTGTGCAGCTCCAAGCAGCAGACGGAAGATTGCAAATGGAAGAATCGAGTGTACAAGACTCATGCCGATTCCGCATGCAGCACAAATGATTCCTGAAATCACTACAATATTTCTTCTCCCGAATAAATCACCAAGTTTTCCTCCGATCGGCGTCATAATCGCCAACCCCAGCGATGCAAAAATTGTCAGCAGAGAATAATACTGTGATGCATGCATTTCTGCCAATATCGGTCCCTGAATGACAAAAAAAACAACTCCAAAAACAGTAACCGAAAACATCAGACACACGCATCCAATGATTACCGCATTTTTCTTTCCCTTCGTAAGAGGGATCATTACCTTTTCTTCC
>ENA-OQIC01000506-OQIC01000506.1-human-gut-metagenome-genome-assembly--contig:-NODE-506-length-17048-cov-3.205130_pt1 | contig 17048 bp, 22 predicted proteins | sample MGYA00242572_ERZ504736 | MGnify/ENA primary metagenome ERZ504736 (study PRJEB26092, sample SAMD00036201) | human gut metagenome | host: Homo sapiens | study: EMG produced TPA metagenomics assembly of... | reverse complement strand
AGCTCAAGCTTTACAATATCTCTCTCCACCTCAGAAGAAGGATAATTCCATAAATTGTGATTCCGGCGCGGACAATATTCAGATTTGCTTCCGGCATACGTATGATGCCCGCACTGTTAGAACAGTGATGCAGAGGAATTTCCACTCCTGCCTCTTCTACGCGTCTTGAAAAATCCAGATACCGCTCCAATTGTACCATAGCCGGACTTCTGTCATACTCATCTGCTCTTGCAAAATGAGTAAACATACCCTCAATCTCAAGATTTGGAAGTTCTGAAATTTTTTTAATTTCCTCTACATTTTCCTGTGCATCCGCAAAACCGATCCTGGTCATTCCTGTGTCCAGAGCAATATGAATATGTACAGTTTTTTTCTGCAGAACCGCTTCGTCTGAAAGTTTCCTTGCCTCCTCATATTCGCACACTGCAGGACGGATCTCATAACGGACAAGTTCCGGAAAATATTCATCAAAAACAATTCCAAGGATCAGGATTGGTTTTGTAATCCCGGCTTCTCGCAGATGAATCGCTTCTTCCGCAGTTGCAGCCGCAAATCCCCAGATATAATCATAATCCTCAATGAGATGTGCAACCGGCACCGCGCCATGTCCATAAGCGTCAGCCTTTATGACTGCGATCATCTTTGTCTCTTCTGCAATATTTTTTCTCATTTCCCGGAAATTATGTTCTACTGCATCCAGTGAAATGACTGCTTTTACTCTGCTATCTTTCTTCATAATAATTTTCCTCTGTTATTTTTCATGTTAATATCTGCAAATTGTTTCACAGATTTACTGCCTCAAAATGAATATTCTATCTTAGTATTTCCGGCAGAAAACAGATGATATCTCCTGCGGTCATCCCTCGCTGCCCTACTGTTTCAGCAGCCAGATCACCTGCCAGCCCATGCACATATACACCAAGTGCAGCCAGAATAACAGGAGAAAATTTCTTTTCTGCTGCCAGGTACATACACTGTATACCGGCAAGCACACCACTTAACACATCTCCACTTCCCGCTGTAGCCATTCCTGCATTACCCGAAATGTTCAAATACATATCTCCAAAAGCATCTGCCACCACAGTACAGGCATCCTTCAGAACGCAAACCGCTCCAGACTCCTTTGCATAATCAGCTGCAGTCTGTGCCAGACAATCCTGGATCTTACCGATTTCTTTTCCGCACAGACGACTCATCTCACCAATATGAGGTGTCAGGATCACATGTTCCCCGATAAAACACTTCCAGTTGTCATGGACTGACAGAAGATTCAGGCCATCTGCATCCAGAATTACTGTTTTTTTACACTCAGCTGCCTTCGCCAGGAACCACTGAGCTCTTTCCCTGCTCTGCGCTCCAGTTCCAAGACCCGGTCCTATCACAAGCACATCACACCAGTCAAGCATTGCCTGGTTTTTTTTCTCATCAAATCACAGGTGATCATGGCTTCCGGCAACAGTGTCTGCAACGGAATCCTGTTGGCCTCCACGGTCTGAATTCTCACCATTCCCGCAGAGCTTTTCAGAGCAGCTGCTGCACTCAGATATGCAGCTCCGCACATTCCTTCGCTGCCAGCTATAAGAAGAACCTTACCGAAGGTTCCTTTATTTCCATAGGGAACTCTCTCCGGAAGCATTTTTAAATCTTCACGTTCCAGATGATGCATACAGATTTTCTTTCCGGGTATGGAATAGATTCCGATATCCGTAACAACGATCTCACCGCCATACATGCGTCCGGGATAAAAACACAGCCCTCTTTTGCGAAAAGCAAAGGTAACCGTAAGATCTGCCCGGAATGCAATCCCCTTCTCAAATCCGGTATCTGAGTCAATCCCGGATGGAATATCCACAGCTACTTTATACGCAGATGCCCGGTTCATTGTACTGATAAGCTCTGCATATTTTCCCTCTACAGGTCTGCTCAGTCCAACCCCAAAGATGGCATCTACTATAGTAGTATATTCATCCGGATCCAGGTTATGCACCCGGGGCACCTGATAATATTCTGCTGTTTTAAGCTGTCCGGCAGTTTCAGCAGTCATTTTCTCTTCCTTACCCGCAATATAATACCAGGTTCTGACTCCTCTCAACTGAAGCAGTCTGGCAATCGCCAATCCGTCTCCGCCATTGTTGCCGGTTCCGCAGACCACAAGGATTTTCTCTTTTTCTTTATTCTTTAATCTCTGTACAATCTCCTCAACCGTCTTTAATGCCGCCCTCTCCATAAGTACCGGAGACGATATCCCGGCTTTCTGAATCGTATTATGATCCAGTTCTTTCATCTCAACAGCAGTTACAATCTCTCTCATCTGTTCACCTCCTGTTTACAATAACACATTTACATACAAGAGAAAAGCTGTGATCAGATGACCACAGCCTTGTGTTTCACAGTTATCCCTTACATCCCTTCATGTTCCTTTCTGTACTCACTCAGGTTATAGGACAAAGTCATAAGACTCTCTGAAAGATGTACGTTCTCTACCATTACATCCTCCGGGGCATCCAGATCAATATGTGCAAAATTCCAGATTGCCTTAATTCCATTATCAATCAAAATCTTTGCCATCTCTTTGGCTTTAATTTTAGGAAGAGTCAAGATCGCGATCTCAACCTCATTCTCCTTCAGAAACAAAGGAAGATCGCTCAACATCTGAATCTCAATTCCACGAACTGCAATCCCCTCAAGTACAGGATTGACGTCAAAAATACCAACCAGCTTAAATCCGCGCTTTTCAAAATCCACATAATTGGCCAATGCCTGTCCCAGATTACCGGCACCCAGAATAATCATCGGATGTACAGTATCCAGCCCAAGGATCTTACCGATTTCTGTATACAAATAGCGTACATTATAGCCGTAACCCTGCTGACCAAAACCACCGAAATTATTTAAGTCCTGACGAATCTGGGAAGCCGTCACATGCATCTTCTTGCTAAGATCATTTGAAGATATACGCTCTACATTCTCCTCCATCAATTCACCGAGGTAGCGGTAGTACCGCGGCAGACGCTTGATTACCGCTTTCGAAATTTCCTTAGCTTCCACAAATTTTCCCTCCTTAGCTTATCTATGTCAATTATACCCAGATGTTATTTTATTGTCAAATTAAATTTGTACTTTTTGACCAAATATTTCTGTATTTTTTTATCAATTTCATTCTGAAAAATTCCCCGGAATATCATATTTTCTTCCATGCATCCATCCGGTACTTTCTTTTCCCTGGACAAAATCTCTTAAAATGCTTTCAAAAACAGGCATTTTCGATTATAATAGTACGCGGACAAATTACAAACGGAGGAATTCCTATGATTTTATCATGTCAGAATATCTGTAAATCCTTTGGCGAAAAAATCATTCTCAAGGATGCCAGTTTCCATATAGAAGACCGCGAAAAGGCAGCTCTCATCGGCAATAACGGTGCAGGCAAGACGACTCTGCTGCGAATCATTATGCATGAGCTCTCCCCGGATTCAGGAAACGTGGTACTTGCCAAAGATAAAAATATCGGCTACCTTGCCCAGTATCAGGACATTCATGGCCATCATACCATTTACGAAGAACTGATTTCCACCAAACAGCACATTATTGATATGGAGAACCGTCTGCGCTCTCTGGAACAGGAAATGAAAACCACCACCGGAGATGCTCTGGACAGCCTGATGAATACTTACACAAGACTGAGTCACCAGTTTGAACTGGAAAATGGTTACGCTTACAAAAGTGAGATCATGGGTGTATTAAAAGGTCTTGGTTTCACAGAAGAAGATTTCGAACGCCAGATAGAAACTCTTTCAGGCGGCCAGAAAACCCGCGTAGCTCTGGGTAAACTGCTTCTTGCCAGCCTGACATTCTTCTTCTGGATGAGCCTACCAACCATCTGGATATGGAGAGTATTTCCTGGCTGGAAACCTATCTTCTGAATTACCCGGGTGCTGTATTTATCGTATCCCACGACCGTTACTTTCTTGACAAAGTTGTAACAAAAGTTGTGGAAATCGAAGCAGGAAATATGCGTATGTACAGTGGCAACTATTCTGCCTATGCCCTGAAAAAAGCCCAGCTGCGTGACGCCCAGTACAAAGCCTATCTGAACCAGCAGCGGGATATCAAACATCAGGAAGCAGTCATTGCCAAGCTGAAATCCTTTAACCGCGAGAAATCCATCAAACGTGCGGAAAGCCGCGAGAAAATGCTGGATAAAGTCCAGCGCATTGATAAACCACAGGAGATTCAGAATCAGATGCGCATTTCCCTGGAACCAAGATTTGTCAGCGGAAATGATGTCCTTACTGTGGAAAGTCTTTCCAAATCTTTTCCCGGACAGACACTTTTCAGTGACATCTCCTTTGAGATCAAACGTGGAGAACGTGTAGCCCTGATTGGCAATAACGGCACAGGCAAAACCACCATGTTAAAGATCATCAATGGGCTGATTGATGCAGACAGCGGCAGATTTACTCTTGGTTCCAAGGTACAGATTGGCTACTATGACCAGGAACACCATGTTCTTCATATGGAGAAAACTATTTTTGAGGAAATCTCAGATGCTTATCCCACACTTACGGAAACAGAAATTCGAAATATGCTGGCAGCATTCCTTTTCACAGGGGATGATGTATTCAAACTGATCTCCGCTCTGTCCGGCGGAGAAAGAGGTCGTGTTTCCCTCGCCAAGCTGATGCTGTCCGAAGCAAACTTTCTGATCCTCGATGAGCCCACCAACCATCTGGATATCGCTTCAAAAGAGATTCTTGAAGAGGCATTGAACAGTTACACTGGAACAGTATTCTATGTTTCCCACGACCGTTACTTCATCAACCAGACAGCTACCCGGATCCTGGATCTGACCAATCAGGCAATTGTAAATTATATCGGAGATTACGACTATTATCTGGAGAAAAAAGAAGAGCTGACGGAAAAATATGCTCCGGCTGCCGCTCAGGCTGTGACAGAAGCAAAGCAGGCTTCTGATAACAAGCTTTCCTGGCAACAGCAGAAAGAAGAACAGGCCCGCCAGCGAAAACGAGAGAATGAACTAAAAAAAGTAGAAGCCCGCATTGAAGAACTTGAAACCAGAGATAAAGAGATCGACGAAACCATGATTCTCCCGGATATCTGCACAAATGTGGCAGAATGTGCGAAACTCAGCAAAGAGAAAGCCGCCATTACCGAAGAATTAGAAGGATTATATGAAAAATGGGAAGAATTTGCATAATGCAGGTTCTTCCCATTTTCGCAGTTTATAACTTTTTACAGGTTTCTCCGCTGCAGTGTGATCCTGCCCGGAGAACTTTATAATGTTATAGAAACATTACCGGATAATTTCTGAAATTATAAAATTTCATCCAGTCTCTCTCTGATGGCAAGGATGAATCTTTGCTGTTCAGTACTGTCACATCCTCAAGAGAAGTGATCAGCGCAAGGTCTTTTGTCATCTTACCGCTTTCAATCGTCTCCAGAGTCGCCTTCTCCAGTTTATCAGCAAATTCCATCAATTCTTTATTGCCGTCCAGCTCACCTCTTTTTCTCAGAGCTCCAGTCCATGCAAAAATAGTTGCTACAGAGTTAGTAGATGTCTCCTCACCTTTCAGATAGCGATAATAATGTCTCTGTACAGTTCCATGAGCAGCTTCATATTCGTAATATCCCTGTGGAGATACCAGTACAGATGTCATCATAGCCAGAGAACCAAATGCTGAAGAAACCATATCGCTCATAACATCTCCATCATAGTTCTTGCAGGCCCAGATAAATCCGCCTTCAGCCTTCATGACACGAGCTACGATATCATCGATCAGGCTGTAGAAATATTCAATGCCTGCTGCTTCGAATTTCTCCTTAAACTCATCTTCATAAATAGTTGCAAAGATTTCCTTAAAACGTCCGTCATAAATCTTGGAGATCGTATCCTTGCCGCCAAGCCACAGGTTCTGTTTTGTATCCAGTGCATAATTAAAACAGCATCTTGCAAAACTTGTGATAGAATCATCCAGATTGTGCATACCCTGAAGCACACCCGGTCCCTCATAATGATGGATCAGCTCTTTTCTCTGCTGTCCGTCTGCACCTTCAAATACCAGATAAGCATCTCCGGGACCGTCAATATACATCTCTGTGTTCTTATACACATCACCATAGGCATGACGTGCGATGGTGATCGGTTTCTTCCAGTTCTTAACACATGGTTCAATACCCTTCACTACGATTGGGGCACGAAAAACAGTTCCGTCGAGAATTGCACGAATCGTTCCGTTAGGACTCTTGTACATTTTCTTTAAGGTATACTCTTCCATTCTTGCCTTATTAGGAGTGATAGTTGCACATTTCACTGCTACGCCGTACTTCTTTGTAGCCTCTGCTGCATCAACAGTTACCTGATCATCCGTTTCATTTCTGTATTCCAGACCAAGGTCATAATACTCAGTGTTCAAATCAATATACGGAAGAAGAAGTTCATCTTTGATTATTTTCCAGAGAATTCTGGTCATCTCATCTCCATCCATCTCCACAAGTGGTGTCTGCATCTGAATTTTTTTCATGTTAATCCTCCTCTTTGGCTCTCATCCAGTTAACTATCATGATAGCCGAAAACAGACCGTTCGTCAATGCTTTTATACACTAAAGCAATATTTTGCCAAATAAAATGATTACTGATCACAGTTCCATAAAGCGTTCCAGATCCAGTTCTCCCCATCCCTGCTGATTCTTTGGCAATCCCATATCCCTGGCACTTTCTTTCAATTTCATCTTGATCTGAACATTAGTCAGCTCCGGATTCTTCTCAAGCATCAATGCTGCTGCCCCTGCAACCAGAGGTGTAGACATAGAAGTACCACTCTTCACTCCATATCCGTTATCTGCTCCCGGTGCACAGGCAAGAACATGATTCCCGGGTGCAACCAGATCCGGTTTACAAACACACTCAAATGTAGGTCCCCTGCCTGATATGGCAGTCCGTCCTGTAAGCAGATCGCTGGAGCCTACTGTGATAATCTTCCGGCTGCTTCCCGGTGCTGTCACACTTCCTGCCTTCGGTCCCTGATTTCCTGCCGCAGCCACTACCACCAGACCTGCATCCCAAAGTTGTTCCACACCTGCGATCAGAACTCTGTGATCTTCTGCTCTCCTACAGGTTGTTCCCACCGAGATATTCACTACACGTATCCCATAATATCTCTTATTCTCCAGGATCCAGCGAAAAGCCTGTAAAACATCTTCTTTCCTGCCATTTCCCGTTCTGTCGAGCACCTTCAGAACTATCAGGCTACACCCGGGGGCAATTCCTCTGATCCGTCCTTCCGAAGCCCTTCCGTCACCGCCAATGATCCCACATACATGGGTTCCATGAGAATTATCATCATAAGGTCTGATACGATGTCCGATGAAATCTTGAAACGCAAGTATTCTCCCTGTAAAATCTATATGAGGAAAAATCCCGGTATCCAGAACACACACACCCACGTGCTTTCCTGTATATCCGGAATCATCTGAATTCTTCATAAAAAATCCTCCGAATCATCTGGATAATGAAATCTTACCGCAACTGTTCATCAGGTCGCTACAAAGACAATGAACATTTGCGTCTTACTTTAAATTATTCGGAAGATTATATTTTTGTGTCCGACAGTTTCTCCTGTCATATCTCCGTTTTTCTGTAAATAAAATGTATAAAGCTTCCATGATATGCAGATACTTCTGATATGCAAAACAACAGGCATATACAGAATCTGTTACAGAAATCCCGAAAATATCCTTATAGCAATTTCATAAAATAACTGTAACCATCTGCATAATATTAAGGAGACAAATTATGACTGCATTATTATTGATACTGGTATTTTTACTCTTTCAGACCTTCGTCCTGCTCTGCTGTGTAGCTGCCGGAAATGACGCTGCCTCCCAGGAATCTCCGATCAGGAACAAATGGAATTTATCCGGGAATGGAAAAAATACATTGCAGCAGCCCTCAAAATAAAGGGCTGCTGCAATGTGCTGATAAACCTTCTACATCACATAACAGTCATATCGTATTGCTTTTCCTTTTAATATATAAGAAGGCTCTCTTCCATCAAGACAGACGCTCTTAAGAGGACGTTTTACGATAATTCTGGAAGGTCCGGCTTTGATAGCTGCATCAAAAAGATCTTTTTCCTCAGAACATGGAGGTTCAAGTTTCTGGATCAGCTGAAGTTTTTTATTTATCAGACCGGATTTCTGTCTCTTCGGGAACATGGGATCAAGATAGATCACATCTACCGGATCCATAAGTTTCTCCATACATGACACACTGTCACCCTCCACCAGTTTCATTCTGGAAGCAATGTCTTTTAATACGGGATGCTTTCTGGCACGCCGGAGCGCATCCTTCAAAAGTGCGGCGATCACCGGATTCTGTTCGTATAATGTCACCTCATAGCCATATGCTGCAAGAAGGAAACCATCCTCCCCCATACCTGCAGTGGCATCAATTGCTTTCAGATGTTCTCCCTCTGTTTTGACCGCACGTACCAGCATTTCATGGGAAAGTCTTCCGTTTGTGACTCTGTGCAGCATTCCTTCAAAATCTCCCTGATATGTCAGGCCATAACCGGTAAGTGATACGCCCCGGGAGTCAAACATTACTGTCAGATGTTCTCCCGGTTTGTCCATAATCGGAACATTGTTCTTTCTGGCAAAAGATTCTGCCATTTCTCTTTGCCCGCCCTTACCCAGGCAGACTGTTATCTTATCATTCATTTACACATTTCCCGCAAAATTTAATTTTCTTTTAATGCTTTTTCTATTTCAGAGATCACAATTCTGAGTGCTTTGATACGGGCATATTTCTTGTCAACAGATTCCAGTACATGCCATGGTGCAAAGGAAGTGTTTGTCTTCTGAAGCATCTCATTTACGGCCACTTCATAGGCATCCCATTTCTCTCTGTTTCTCCAGTCCTCATCTGTGATCTTCCATTGTTTCTCCGGATTATTCTGTCTCTCCTGAAAACGCTCCAGCTGTGTATCCTTATCGATCTGTACCCAGAATTTAATAATGACTGCACCCCAGTCTTTAAGTTCTTTCTCAAACTCATTCATTTCGTTGTAGGCACGTTTCCAGTCATTTTCACTGCAAAATCCCTCCAGACGTTCTACCATACTCTGCCATACCAGGTTCTGTCAAAAATAGCGATATGCCCATTTTTCGGAAGTCTTGTCCAGAAACGCCATAAATAATGTCTGGCCTTCTCATGTGGTTCCGGACTTGCAATTGGATGTACTTCATAGCCCCGGGGATCCAGAGCTTCTGTAATACGTTTGATGTTACCTCCTTTGCCTGCCGCATCCCAGCCTTCATACGTGATGATCACAGGAATACGTCTCCTGTACAGTTTATTATGGAGTTCCCCCAGTTTACTCTGGAGCTGTTTCAGTTCTCCCCTGTACTCCTCGTCATCCATTGTTTTATCTCTCAGATCAATATCCGACAGACGGGGAATCTGCTCCAGAGGGAATACATTCTGCAAAATCGGAACGGAATGTGCCTGATTCTGCATGGCAACTTCAATATTGCTTACCATAGTCTCCAGCACCTGAAGTTCCGCCCATTTTCTGTCACTGGCATCTATGATGTACCATGGTGCAGAGGAAACATTCGTGTCAGACAGATACTGAGAAAATATTTTTGCACATTTTTTGTAATGTTCATTCTGCCATTTATCAAAGTCTGACACACGCCATCTGGTGTCTTTATGATCCAGAAGTAATTTTTCACGCCGCTTCTGTTCATCCCTGTCAATCTGCATAAAGAATTTCAGCACCAGATAACCATTATCTGTAAGCTGTCGCTCAAAACGGCGGATGCTGTCAATCCGCTGTGTATAACCTTCGCCTTCAATCTCGCCCGACAGACAGTCTTTACAAGTCTGCTCCATCCAGCCGGAATCCAGAAATGTAAATTTTCCGGCTTCCGGAATCTGTTTAAAATAACGATACAGAAATGGATATCTCAGTTCTTCTGCTGTGGGAGCTGACATAGTGGCAACCTTAAAGAAACGCGGATCAATATTCTTAATGACTTTTCCGATCGTACTTCCCTTGCCGGAAGATCCCCAGCCTTCAAAGAGTACGATTACCGGGATCTTATGTTCCTTGATTTTCATCTGAAAATCATAGAGCTGACTTCTTGCTGTCTGCAGACGGATTTTGATTTCCTCTTTTTCCGGCATATGTGCCGGAGTCCATGTTGTAAGCATAACATTGATCCTCCTTTTATTTTTCTTCGTAACTGTTCAATACTCTCACAATCAGAGACTGTTGAATAGTTACCCTTTTCATTAATAGAATATCTCAAATTCAACTGAAATAATCATAACATGAAATCTGTTTATCGTAAAGCAGGTGTATGATATCACTACTGAATTGTTTTAACTGCATTATTTTATGGGATTACTATGGATTTTTTCTAAAGCCACAATATTTTCAGAATATTCTTCCCAGGTGAGATTTCGTTTGATCCTGGCCGGACTGCCCATTACCAGAGAACCATCCGGTATCACAGTATTCTTGGTAACCAGGCTTCCTGCACCTATAATACAGTCCTTTGCCAGGCAGATCCGGAAAGATTTGCCCGCCCCCAGCTGATGAGCATTACAAAATTCCTGTCTGGTAAAAGACAGCTTCTTCTTTTTATAATAAAAATGATCATATCGGATTTCAGAATTTCCGTAATCCTTTCTCAGGCCGTTATCAAAAGCAGCATTCAAATGATAATAAGGTAATCATCCGTATCTGTTTTCTCACAGTTTATCATCTCTTTGCGTCAATCCATATTTTTTTAAATCCACCGTTCCATTGACAACCTCAATTCCATCTGCTTCCAGTAGCTTTTTCTGTACATCTTTACCGCCGAAGGCAAAAGCCCCTGACAGTTCTCCTCTGAAATTCACTACCCGATAACAGGGAATATGCCCCGGATCCGGATTCTTATGGAGGGCATTCCCTACCGCTCTCGACATTCTCGGATTCCCTGCCATTTCGGCAACCTGACCATAAGTTGCAACGCATCCTTTCGGAATTTGCTTCACTGCCTCATAAATCTTCTTTGTCGGGCTGTATGTTACGAGATCATAGCTTTCGGATATCATTCTTTTAATATCTTTATCCGGTACCGTCCCATTTAGAATAATGGTATTCCAATGTTCCTTATTCTGATGATAACCAGCCTGTACAGATTCATAGGCACTTCGCCAAAATCACGCCACTCCGGATCTGCTTTTACATTCAGATTAACATAACCGTTTCGTTCATAGATTCCAATAAAAAAATTTTTGTTTTCCCTCGCTCTTACCACTTGCCAGTTCTGATCACGGAAAGGTCTTTCCGTATATGTATTCTGAAATGATAAACCGAATTCCAACGCTGCTTCTCGTGTAATCATGCAATTTTGATTCATTTATTTCACCCTTATTCCCTGAAATTATTTCTGACATCTTCATAATCTCTTGGAAGTCCCTCAAACAAAATTATTGCCTTATCATACTGTTCCTCTTCCATACATGATATAGCTTTCCTATACTGTTCCTGCTTCCTGATTTCTTTTAATTCCCTGTCCCACATCTCGGCTGTTTTCTCACTCTGATCACATTCTTTTAAAAAGCTCTATCCTCACACGGAAAAAGTTAAGCTGTTTATTACATCTATTTTTCCCCTTCATTCGCTTCCTCTATTGTCACACTCTCCTGTACCTGCATATCCGTATACTGAACACGAATAACTGCCTGCGGCCAGTTTATGCTGACCATTGCTGTTTTGTCTTTCTCATCTCCTGCTTTCCGGATAAGCTCCAGCAATTCCTTCAATACTTCCTTTGTCAGATAACCGCCTCTCCAGTGAAAAATAAGTACCCTGCCTTTCTTCGCCGCCTGCAAAGAACGTTTATACACATCCTCTTTCTTAGTAAAAGAAAGCTTCTTCTCCTTATAGTAAAAGTGCTCATGATCACCGCAGTGAGGCGCCGGCGCAATAAGAGGCTCATGATCCCTGAAAATCTGTGAATCATCCAGATTGAAATAATCATAGCGGATTTCAGAAGTTTCACGATCTTTTCCCAGGGTATTATCAAAGGTCGCATCCAGATGATAATATGTACCTCCTATTTTTACAATATTCCATGTGTGGCGATACTTAATTCCCTTCTCAGGATTATTTCCACAGATTGCAATCACACACCAGACTCCCAGTGCATCTAACAAAACCTTTACTGCTTTTGCAATTCCCTCACAAACACCAACTCCTTGCCCCAACGGTCCGATAATTTCATGGGAATATGATTTTTTCAGTTTGTCATAGCGGATATTTTCACAGATAAAATCATGTACATACTTCTCTTTCTCCCACTCAGACAGCTTCTGAGCCGGACGAATCAGCTTCTCAACTCTGGCAGTCATAGCCTTTTGATGTTCGCAAATCTTCTTTTTATCAAAAAGATACTCCGGAATAAAAATCAGATTCGGAGAGTCTTTATAATACCGGTATTTATAACTGCTCACCCAAAATATCTCCGGATGATCCAGACGCAATCTGAAAAATACATTATAAAGTTCTTCTCCCTCTAATGCCGGAATCTGAAATTCATCCGCCAGGTTTTTCACACCGCTAAGAATGCTGTGATATGCAGCCTGCTGCGCCTTATTCATATGGTTGTAATAATATTGCTCCATTGTTATCGTATCTCCAAGTTCTTCGTCACTTATAATCCTTCCGGTACATTTCACTGATCACTGCCTGCGCATGTTCAGATTCCTTTTTCTCTATTATCTGCGCCCGATCACTTAAAATCGCCAGCATCTCATCTACCAGATCTTCGATTTTAGGATTTGTATACCGATATAAATAACCCAGCATTCTGGTTGCGGTATAATCTGTATTCATATTTTTATATGCAATCTCAGCACAAAGCTCCTTCGGATAGCCCTTGCTGAGCAAAACCCTGTATAGTTCTTCTGTTCTTTCTGATGCCATGTTTTTTACCTTTCTTATCATGTTTCTGTGTCACCAGCCATCTGATTTACCTCGTCAAAAATCATATGATATAGCTATGTTTTTTCTTATAGTAACATGCTTCAACTGATATTCGCAATCAGAACATGGAGCTTATTTGATATGGAAAAAAGATTGTGTTACTGTTCAAGGGCTAACTGGACTTAAGAAAACCGATGGTGTAAACTGAAAAACAGTTAAAGCCATCGGTTTTCTTTATCCAAATATCCTGGACACTCTGTCAAATATATTTTCTGGTTCTTCTAAGCGCATCAAAACAAGCATGCTCATGCATTGGCAGAGGTAATCGATGCTCTCGAAACTTCTGAATGTCACGGCCTGCGCCTGTTTCCGCTTATAATTCCTTAGAAGCCTTTCTGCTTCATTATTAGTGGCAGGTACCCGGAGATCATGCAGGAACAGCAGATGGTTCTGCATATATTTCTCTATTCTCAGAAATAAATTATACCCGTCTCTATAGTAATCGTTTGCCGGAACATTTTCATATTCCTTCCGGGCGGTCTCCAGTATCTTACGGTATCTTTCTTCGAATTCAGAGACCTTACAGGGATCCAGTTCCTCAGACGGCTGTAATCCATTCCGGAAATGGATCATTTCCTGTACCAGTGAATGCATATCTTTATTCCAGGTACGGTCCGGCTCATTATCCATGCTACCTTTCAGATAGCGCAGCACATGGGCAAGGCATTCCTGATGATCCGTTCCATAATTATAAAAGGTCCGGTCATGATCGTGTACAAGGATCCCCTGGTAATCTTCAGTGACCGTGTCCTTTACCCCTTCATGCCCTTTTTTCTCACGGGCAAAATACAGGGCTTTTCCGTCCGGCGTTGCGCAGACATATATCTGGCAGCCTTTCCGTTTTCCCTGCCATTTGTACAGTCTGTATGCATGACAGGGGAAAGCAGCATATCTGCATAAGCAGCCCTGCGCTCAGCTTCCGTTTTTAAGGCAAACTCCCTGCTGAGTCTGCTCACCATTCCTTTTGAGATATTCAGTTTTCCACCGGTCAGGCCTGACAGAAACTGTCTGCTCTTATCGATCGATGTACAGCAGTCATTGTTAAGAAGAAACAGAAATGCCCGGATGCTGCCGTCATAATTCACATCATCAATGACTCCGGCCGGAAATGGAGCATGAACGCGTTCTCCCGTCTGACTGCTATAATAAACATCTGCATGATATTCTGTTACATCCAGGAGCATGCGGATGCCTACCCGTTGTTTTATGATCGTTTTTGATGTCTTTTTAAAAGAATTGTCTTCCAGGACTATTTCCGGAGGCGGGAGAAGGATTGCCGGCCGGGTCGGCTCCTGTTTTTTGCGGCAGTGTCCCTTATGGCCTGGCTGGCCTCCGGGTTTCCTTCCGGTCTTTTCCCTGCTGTTCGTGATCTTTTTCTTCCGGAGTGTTTTGGAAGAAGGGATAGAAGAATTTTCATAATCACGGTTTATCTGTGCACGGAGTTTCAGATTTTTTCCCTGTTCTTCTTCCAGCCTGACTGCTGTTTCATAAAACTGGTGCTGGAGTTCTTTTACCTTATCCAGTGCATCATCCCTCTGTTTTTCTGCTTTCAGGGCGCGCTTTTCCATCTCCTGGAGCTCCTGTTTCGTTTTCTTCTGCATTTTTTCAAACTCCAGAAGCATATCTTCCAGTACCTGGAACCAGTAATTACGGACACGTATCGTTTCCTTATGGGCATCCGCCGCTTCTTTCTGCAGTTCCAGGATCCTGGATCCATATTACCTGCATTCCTTCTGATGAAGCTCTTTCAGCCGGACATATCTTTCTCCGGATTCCAGTTCTTTATTTCTGGTCTGTGCAGCTTTCAGGCGGCACAGGAGTGTAATACGGTCATAAGCATCAGGCATACTTTTTCCCCCGGCATAGTTTTATCTGTCAGACGCCGCTGATAATATCTGTGATCTTTGAAATATGGTCTTCCAGAAATTCGATCATTTCTTTCTGCTTCTGGATAAACTCTTCCTGGATCTCAATCTGCTTGAGATAACCGTCAAGAAGTTCATCACGTTTTCTAAGTTCTTCTCTTAAATCAATGTTCATAAGCCGTCCTCTCTTTCCTGACAAAAGTATAGCAGAAACACAGGAAAAAGCGAACTGCCGGAAACTTATCATATGTTCTCCGCCTTCTAAGAACGTGGCAGTTTTATACTCACTGAGTTTTGCTGTTTCATTTGCAAATTGAATACCCACTTTTGAGGCATCAATCCCCAGAACCTTATGTGTAGAAATATCTCCGGTTCCGCATCCAAAATCCAGGACATTTGTTGTTTTTTCCGCAAATAGTTTTAAAGCTTCATCAAACATGGTTTCCACTTTCAAATCTAACTTTCTTAAATCTACAGGTGTACATTCTTTAAAAACCTGATTCCACATTTCTATTTCCTGTTCATATGCTTTATTCAAGACTTCGTCATCTCCTCATTACTTAATTCCTTTTTTCAAAAAAGAAACTGCTCCAGATATTTTTTTCACAGACCTGCTCATTTCATCTACAGCAATCCTGCTAGTACATCGTTTTCGAAACACGCTCTAACACTCTACCGCTACTTTGATCACACCATCTCTCTTATTTTCAAAAAGTTCATATGCTTCTTCGATTCTGCTAAGCGGATAGGTATGTGTGATAAGTGGTTCTGTATCAATCTTACCTTCTGCGATCAGTTTCAGGGTTTCCTCACAATCACATCCATCCACTCCACCTGTTTTGAATGTGAGATTTTTTCCATACATATCCGGAAGTGGCAGTACCTGAGCCTTATCATAAAGTGCAACCACTGTCACAGTTGCATTTGGTCTTGCACATTCCCATGCCAGACGAAATGTAGATTCCGCTCCCGCAACCTCAAGAACTACATCAGCTCCACCGTGATCACTATGGTCCTGGACAAAATCAAAGCATTCCTCCGGCGAGACAGTAAGAACCTCCGGATAATGTTCATTAATAAAATGAATTCTGTTTTCATCTTTTTCACACATAATAATACACTTTGGATTTTTCAGCATAACACTTAGCAAAGTGCAAATCCCTGTAGGACCAGCTCCAATAATCAGCACAATATCCTCCTCTGTGATCTCAGAAATACGTGCAGCCCAATAGCCAGTGGCAAGAACATCTCCTACCAGCAAAGCCTGTCTGTCAGTAACTCCTTCCGGAATTTTGTTCAGTCCCTGGTCAGCAAACGGAACTCTTACATATTCTGCCTGACCACCATCTATACGACAGCCAAGAGCCCATCCGCCATTCTCATCTGTACAGTTATTTACATAACCTTTTTTACAGAAAAAACATTCACCACAAAAGGTTTCTACATTTACAGTCACACGATCCCCTGGTTTTACATGAGTTACAGCACTTCCAACTGATTCAACAATACCTACCATCTCATGTCCCACAGTTATACCAGGAACTGCACGGGGAACACTTCCGTGTTTAATGTGCAGATCACTTGAGCAGATACTTGCAAGCGTTACCTTTACAACTGCATCTCGTTCATGCGTAAGTACTGGTTTTGGTTTTTCCATTAATTCAAATTTTCCCTTTGAAACATATGTATAAGTCTGCATTATTTTATCCCATCACTTTCCGGATTATTTTATCAGATGATCCTTCATAAATTTTAATGTTTTGTCGGCCTTTAGCCAAACTGCTTCCTGTTCTTCATGGGTAACAAAGATCAATGTCTTTCCCTCGGTCTTTTTTAAAATATAATCAATTGTTTCTGTGCATACCAGTCTTATATTGGAAGCAGCACTCAGATTTTCGCACAGGCGATCTTCCTGAAATACTGCACTGATCTTCCTGTCACTTATCCCTTCTATTTTTCCCTTATCCGGAATATCCAGCCCCAGAAGAAGCCGTATCAGTGTAGTTTTCCACATCCGGATCTTCCTCTTATACAAGTGGTTTCCCTTCTGGAAAACGCAAACACAAATCTCTCAGTATCTGCTGCTCTCCGTATGCTTTACTGACATGATCTACCTTTA
>ENA-OQIC01000504-OQIC01000504.1-human-gut-metagenome-genome-assembly--contig:-NODE-504-length-17095-cov-1.700200_pt1 | contig 17095 bp, 19 predicted proteins | sample MGYA00242572_ERZ504736 | MGnify/ENA primary metagenome ERZ504736 (study PRJEB26092, sample SAMD00036201) | human gut metagenome | host: Homo sapiens | study: EMG produced TPA metagenomics assembly of... | reverse complement strand
AGCATCTTTAAAATCCTTCGCGATCGTTCGGCGCATCTTCCGAATCGAGTTAAAATCCGAAGTCTCGCCATACGTATATTTATAGATACCTTTCTCCACATAGAAATCCACGTTCTTGTACCCCTTAAATAACCGGGAGTTCGCAGGAAGCTTCTTATTGGAAGTCAAGAATTGTATCTTATATATAACCTTTCCTTTCGTGTTCCTGTTCACGGAAGTGGTAGAAGAAACTGAGGTTTTCTGTCTTGTGGCTTGCTGTTTTTTATTTAAGATATCAGCCTCGCTCCCCGGAGGCGGAGTTTTCTCATTCGCTACGGGAGCAACGACAGCTCCGGAAATATTTCCTTTACGACGATCGTAATTCTTCTTATATTTGCAAAAGCATCGTACAACGCTTCCGCCAATTTATTTTGTCCGGCGGCGGTTCTCATGAACTGCTCTTCTTGACGATTCGAGATATACCCCAACTCGACCAGAACACTGGGCATGCTCGTTTTGCGAAGCACCAAAAAACCAGCCTGTCTTACGCCACGGTCCACCCGCTTACAAGCCCCGAACGATTTCTGTATCTCGGAAGCCAGACTAATACTTTGCTCCATATGCTTATTCTGCATAAACTCGAAAATGATATATGACTCCGAAGAGTTCGGGTCAAACCCCTCATACCGTTGTTGATAATTATCCTCCAACAAGATCGCTGAGTTCTCGCTCATAGCCACCTCTAAGTTCTCTTCGCTACGGGCCAAACCCAGCGTATACGTCTCCGTACCTTGCACGGTACTTCCACGCTTTACGGCATTCGTATGGATAGACACGAAAAGATCCGCCTTATTGCGGTTCGCTATATTCGCACGTTCGTCCAACTCGATAAAACGATCCGTCTTACGAGTATAGATCACACGCACATCCTCCGCATTATTCTCTATCAATCGACCCAATTTTAAGGCGACAGCGAGATTTATCTCCTTCTCATTAATATTCGCCCCTCTAGCTCCCGGGTCCTTACCGCCATGCCCGGCATCGATCACGACCGTAAAAGTCTTTCTCTCGCCTGAAGTCCGGGCAAGAAAAAAACAACGCAAATAGCAAGTTAATATATAGAAAAGACTTTTTGCTCACTTTCTAAAATTATTGCAAATTCGGGAACAAATGTAGCGCTTTTTTGCTGATTGACAGATGTCTTTTTTTATAATTAAAACAAAAAAAGAGGGCAGTTTCGAAACTACCCTCTTTTATGATATATTAAAGTATCTATTATTCAGAAACAACCTCGAAAGGAACCTCAACGGAAACCTCTTTGTGAAGTTTCAAAACAGCCTTATAGCTACCTACTTCCTTAACAGACTCCTTGATATAGATAATCTTACGATCGATATTCTCGAAACCAGCCTTAGCCAAAGCCTCAGCAACTTGGATATTCGTTACAGAACCGAAGATCGTACCTGTAGAGCTAGTCTTAGCACCAATCGTCAAAGCTACACCCTCTAACTTAGCGGCCAAAGTCTGAGCGTCTTCCTTGATCTTAGCCAATTTGTGGGCACGTTGCTTCAAGTTCTCAGCCAATACTTTCTTAGCAGACTCTGAAGCGATCACTGCCTTACCCGTGGGGATTAGAAAGTTACGTCCGTAACCGTCTTTTACTGTTACGATATCGTCTTTGTAGCCTAAATTCACTACATCTTCTTTCAAAATAACTTGCATATTCTGTCTCCTCTTAATTAATTATTTCATCAAATCGGTTACGTAAGGAAGCAAAGCCAAGTGACGAGCACGCTTTACAGCCTGAGCTACACGACGTTGGAACTTCAAGGAAGTACCAGTGATACGACGCGGAAGGATCTTACCTTGCTCGTTCAAGAATTTCTTCAAGAATTCAGGATCCTTATAATCGATATACTTGATACCGTTCTTTTTGAAACGGCAATATTTTTTCTTCTTAACGTCTACTGAAGGCGGAGTTAAATATCTGATTTCTGATTGAGTTGCTGCCATAATTAATTATTCTCCTTTACTGTTTCTTTAGATGATTTCAGATTTCTTCTCTTAGCTGCATATTCTGCGGCATACTTGTCTTGACGGAAAGTCAAGAAGCGGATCACACGCTCGTCACGACGGAAGTTCAACTCCAACGTAGCGATAACACTAGGATCTGCCTTGAATTCAACCAACTGGTAGAAGCCTGTTGTCTTCTTGTCGATAGGATAAGCTAACTTGCGCAAGCCCCAGTTCTCTTCATTCACGATCTCAGCTCCTTGAGCTTTCAGAAGGTTCGTGAATTTCTCTACCGCTTCCTTCATCTGAGCGTCAGACAAAACGGGAGTCAAAATGAAAACGGTTTCGTAATTGTTCATAAAACGCTGTTTAATATTGATTAATAAAAAATTTGCGGTGCAAAGGTAGTGATTATTTGATAACTGGCAAATAGTTATACAACTTTTTTCAATCTCAGACTCATTTCACTCGTTTTAGCACCAACATCCAAAAATTCATGGCTTCCTCATTTCGGATCGTTTTCGCTTGCAAGGATAAAGTGGCCGTACCTTTCGATAGAGGAATCGTACCGACAGAGCAAGGAGCAAATCCTTTCACATAAGACTCCTCCCGGAGAACCCTATCCAAATCCGCACCGAGCATGGGTTGGTCATTTACTTGATCCAATGTAAATACAAGATTCTCGCATCCCGGTCCGTACGAAGTTCAAAAGTAGAGCCTATATTTCGTTTATCGCAAGTATAATAGATAAAAGCCTCGAACAAGCCGGATTCCTCAACCTCCACATTCCAGCTTATCTCCGCTTCCGGGCTTTTCCAATTCGTAAAATAAGAACAATTCGGATAACGGTTGGAGCGTTCGATCGGGCCAGATATCCTCGCATCCCGGGCCGGTAGCTTTGAATAGGTTTCCTGCGGATGACCGATTATAAACGGACGGGTATCCTTCTTCGGGAAATCCGCCAGTAACTCATCCTTAAACCAATTCGAATAACGCTTCATCCGCTCATATATCTCGGGTTCTTTATCCGATACATCCTTCCGTTGCTCACGATCTATATCCGTTTTATATAAATAATCCTTCCGCATCCAATAGATAATATGGGATACGCACACTCGTCTTACCTCCCCAATAACTATATAAAACCCGATCCATAGCAGGAGCTTTCTCATCCAGCAATCGCTGTCCCCAATCGATTCCGTCCAGTTTCCTTAACGGGGTATATTCTATTCCCGCCAAACCTAATAAAGTAGGGATTAAGTCTATAGCCCCGGACAACTGGGTTTCCACGGCCCCTTTCCTTATGTGTCCCGGCCAACGGATACAAAACGGCGAACGAACACCCCCTTCATCCGTAGAGCCTTTTCGCCCTTTCATCCCACCATTCCACCGGAAACTATTCGGGCCGTTATCCGAGAAATAAATAACAATCGTCTCTTGTTCCAAATCCAATGAATGTAACAAAGACAATACACGTCCGATATTCCAATCTAAATTCTCGGCCAAGGCTAAAGCCGCTTTCGTAAACGTAGTATCTTCTTGCTCCGGGAAAGTAGCTCGCTGCGACAAGGTACGATCTTTTACACGGTTCCACCAACTATCCGGGACTTGCATCGGACTATGAGGTGTATTATAAGACAAGAACATAAAGAATGGATGTTCTTTATGATCACGTATATAATCCAAGCTTTATCGGTCAGATCATCTATGATAAAGCCCTCGCCCGAAATAATCTCTCCGTTATGCTCCAACACTGGGTTCCAATAATTCCCCCAATGCCCGGAACAAAAACCATAGAATTCCTCAAAGCCCCTTGCGTTCGGATGGTAGGGATATTGCGTACCACTATGCCATTTTCCAAATAGAGAGGTAGCGTATCCGGCCTCCCGGAAATATTCCGCGATCGTTTTCTCTCCCAGATTAAAGCGCTCGCCTCCCCCGGTCGTAGAATTAACGCCACTCCGTACATGATAGCGTCCGGTCAAGAACTCTGCCCTCGTCGGGGATGACACCGGACAGACATAAAAATTCTCCAAGATCGTTCCCTCATGAGCGATACGATCTATATTAGGAGTTTGCACGAAGGTATTCCCCGTGAAGCCCAAATCGCCCCAACCTTGGTCATCCGATAACATTACGATGATATTGGGGAGCTGTTTTTGAGCGAAGGCCGGAATACAACCGGCCCACTCCAAACACTAAACAATACGCCTAACTTTGTCATTCGATTCAACTTTTTGCCTAATCAAGATTACCTTTATTGCGGACGGTATATCCTTGATCCAACAATTTCTTCAACAACGCGGAAAGCTCATTCGCAATGCCTTTCTCACGCAAGAAGAGATTATTACTCTCCAAAGAATCGGTCCGCATATTATAAAGTTGGCCTTTCGGTCCATTCTTCACCGGGGATAAACGGGCGGGAGCCGTAAAACCACCGGAGCCCAGACAATCGATATATTTCCAATCTCCCTTCTTGATCGCTAATTTGCCGGAGCCGGACAAGTACATGATCTGGTCTCTCGTCGAGGCATTCATATCACCATCCAATACTTTCTTAAAGCTAAAGCTATCCTCTGCCTGTCCTTTAGGAAGGGATTGCCCGGTTAAATCCGCAAATGTAGCCAATATATCTACCAAGCCAACCGTTTGGGAACAAACCCCAGGGCGCTTGATATGATCCGGCCAATGAACAATCAGCGGAACATGATGACCGCCGTCCCACGCATCACCTTTCTGCCCACGGCGGCTCCAGTTACTTTGATGTCCGTATTGCTGGATATCCTCCTCTTCCCATGCGCCTCCGTTATCACTGGCGAAAATGACAATCGTATTCTTCTCCAGACCTAATTCCTTTAGTTTGGCATTCACCCGAGCCACGACATTATCGATATCGCCCATAAAATCGCCATAGGTACCTAACTCAGTAGATCCCTTAAACTGAACGGTGGGCAGCCATGGGGTATGCGGACCGGTTAACGGCATATATAAAAAGAATGGCTTGTCCTTTCGTCCTTCCCGATCGATAAAAGCGATACCCTCATCTACGATTGTCGGGAAACATTCCTCAAACTTAAAGGAGCGCGACATCTCTCCGTTACGCCACCAAACGCCCCGTTCCCAATAAATATCATTCTCGTTCGTATGTTTACGATCCCAAGCGTAAACCGTCTCATCCTGTTTCTTCGGATAAGCGTCCGCCGTCAAGATGACATCCGGGTCCACGACACGGTCATTACGCACGAAGCATAAGGCGGCATATCCAAAGAAGCCGGAAGGATGAAAGAATAGTCAAACCCTAATTCCGTAGGGCCTCTTTTTACAGGGGCGGAGAAATCCGTATTCGTATAACCAAATTTCTTAGGGGTAAGAATCTGTGGTTTCGAGTCATCTTTCAACTGCCAGTCGAGCCCTAGATGCCATTTCCCGACACAAGCGGTCGTATAGCCGGCATTACGCATCAAGGAACCGATCGTCAAACGCTCTGGTTCGATATATGGAGACAAGTACCCCCAATACTCGGACTTCTTCGGCGTACGGAAAAAATAACGTCCTGTCACTAAACCGTAGCGTGAAGGCCCACTCAACGCACCCGCAGAATGGGCATCCGTAAAACGGATACCGTTCCGGGCCAATTGATCGATGGCCGGTGTACGTACCCTAGCATATGGATTATTGCATCCAACATCCCCGTAACCCATATCATCCGCCAAAATGATCACGACATTGGGTTGCTTTTGGGCGAACACCACCGGCACATATAGTAAACCGGTGGCTAATAAAGACAACTTGATCTTCATATATTATTTTCTATTCGTTAATAACCTTGATTCTGAGTCAGGTTCGGATTCGCCTGCCGTTCGCTTAATGGAATCGGGAACAATAGCTGGGTTTCCGTATACACCTTACCCCAATTCGTCTTATAGCCGATAAAGTCCACATATTCCCCGGATTTATCATCGGATCTTACGGGTGCGTAGCATATCAAACCACATCTTATTCTCATAACATAGGTCAAAGTAACGTTGGTCCCAGACTTCCTCCAAGAATGCGCTTGCGTTGGTCTGCTTAAACGGCGCTAATCCGGCCCTTCCTCGTATTTGGTTCACGATATCGATGGATTGCTGGTTCGGAGTACCATCCGCATTCACTTGCGCTTCCGCATACATTAATAATACATCCGTGTAACGATATACACTCCAGTTCAAGTCTGACTTCGCCGTATTATCAATAGCCACTTGATCAAAAAACTTATAGATATAATAGCCATTCAAATCCATAAACTCCAACTCTGCCGCTCCCGGAGAGAACTTACTCGGATGCCCCTTGTAGTTTGTAAAGAAATATTGCTTCTCTTCCGTACGCTTATCTCCTTTCTCAAAGCTTTCCACGAATTCTTTGGTAGGGATCAGGCTACCATATTCCAAATCGTAGGCGGAAATGCCGGAACGAGAAGGTAAAAAGATACGTACCGACTCGTTATGCCGCTTGTTCAAGGAGAACTGAACTTGATAAATAAACTCTCCCTTATTATTCTGCGACGGAAGCCGTAGGCTCTCATAATCCGTGAAGAGCGTATACTCATTCGATTTTATAACCTCCAATGAACGTTTAGCCGATTCCGCGTAATAAGATTTACCTCCTTGCAAAGGATAACCGGCATACGTAAGATAGACATCCGCAAGAAGCGCTTTCACCGCTCCCATCGAGACACGCCCTGTATGATCGCTAAAAGCCAGATCCGATTGCTCGGCCTCCAACAAATCCGGAATAATGATCTCATCATAGATTTCCTTACCGGGCACGAGATACTTGCAGCTCTCCCAACTCCGACTGTACGGTCGTAATCTTAGGGACATCACCAAAGATACGTACCAAATAGAAATAATACAAAGCCCTCATAAACTTCACCTCGCCATGTAGCCATTAACCAAGGAAGCATCCAGATTCTCGAACTCTCCGAGTTTTTGAAGCGCGAGGTTACAGTTCGCTATACCTGCATAACAATCTTGCCACCAGTCCTCGATATATAAAGAACGATCACTCACCAGTAGATCCTGAAAGTCCTTATAATTCGATTGGGAATTCTCGGAAGTAGCTTTGCCAGTCATATATTCGAGCAATAAGATCGTATTACATCCCCAACCCGGGGTCATCTTATTAAAGACCGTATTCTTCAAATAAGCCGAATTCGTCAAGGCCAAAGCGGACTCCTTACTTGTCAACTTTGAATCGGTAGTCATTGTACCGGTAGGCTGCTCGTCCAAGAAATTATTACAAGAAGACAAGAATAACGCACATAATGAGACGATATAGATTTTATTTATTTCATAACTCAATCGCATTAGAATTTAACATTTAAACCGAAAGTAAAAGTACGTGCTTTAGGCTCGCTGAAGTCGTCGATACCTTGTCCGAAAGCAGCATCCTCATAGGTCGTAACCTCCGGATCATAGCCTTTGTACTTCGTAATACAGAACAAGTTCTGAGCACTCGCGTAGATTCTCAAATCCTGTAACTTTATCTTCTGGAGCAAGCTCTTGCTGAAAGTATATCCCAAGACGAAGTTCTGCCCCCGAACGAAAGAACCGTTCTGCATCCAATGTGAATCCGGATAAGAATCATAGTACGATTTCATCGGACGACGCTGGGCGACCATCGTATGCTGGTTTTGCGGAGTCCAAGCGTTCAAATTCGACTTGAAGCCATTCGCTACACCCGACCGGTCTTCAGCATTATGAGTAGCGCAATTCACGACATCATTCCCGAACACGAAGCGGAGATCGAACGAGAAATCGAAGTTCTTATAAAGAAACGTATTAGAGATCGTCATGGTCCAGTCCGGGGAGGTACAGCCGATAATCGTATTATCCTGCTATTGATCTTCCCGTCGCCATTCAAGTCCTCATACTTCACTCTCCCGGAAGGCGGTTGTATTTAGCCGCTTCAGCGCCTCGTCCTCCCCCCAAGTTCCCAGACGACGCAATCCCCATAGCGAACCAACAGGTTCACCGACACGCAGGATCAGCATATCCCCTTGCGCATGGCGGGGTTTCGGATAAATATCCTCATCATTCTCGCCTAAGTTCAATATCTTATTACGGTTTACGTTAAATAATACTGTAGACATCCAGTTGAAATTATCCGTTTGGATATTATGCGTATTTAAGGTCAACTCAAAACCTTGGTTCTGCACGGAGCCGATGTTCCGCATGATCGTATTCAATCCAGAAGTTCCCGGGATCGGGGCCTCCAATAATAAGTCGCTCGTCTTTTTATAATAATAATCCAAAGACAGATCGATACGCTGATTCAATACACTCACATCGACACCGGCATCCCATTGCAAGGTCTTCTCCCATTTCAAGTCCGGGTTACCGAACGTACTGCGGTATAGAGCCGTATAATAGTCATTACCAAAAATGGTATTCTCCGAGCCTAGCTTCTGGTAGAAAGCGTAATTGCCGATCTCTTGGTTTCCGGTCTCGCCGATACTGGTACGTACCTTTAAATTATTCAGCCAATTGACACCTTTCAAGAAGCTTTCCTCCGAGGCTCTCCACGCAAAGGCGAAAGAGGGGAAGAATGCGTATTTATTATTCTTTCCGAATTTGGACGATCCGTCGTAACGGCCTGTGGCCGTAAATAGATAGCGGTCTTTCAAGGTATAATTGATACGCGCGAAATAAGAGTTGATAGACCAACCGTAATCTTCCGATTTCGACGGTATCGTTCACCGTTCCCGCTCCCAGATTATGCCATTGGTAAAAATCATGCTGAAATTCTGCGAGGTAGCTTCCACGCTCTCGGCAACTCGCTGCTGCCAGCTTGCTCCAAGCATCACATTCATACGATTGTTTTTATTAAACTCCTTATTATAATTAAAGTAGTTCTCATTCTGCCAATACATTTCCTTCAAAGTCTCTATCGTAGCGATACCTCCCGCCGTCTTACTGAACTGGATCAGATCCTTACCCGAATAATAATTACGTTTCCTATTACTAGCATCTACGGCGAAAGTCGACTTAAAGTTCAAGTCGTCCGTGATCTTGAAATCCAGATATAAGTCGGCGATCGTCTGGATATTGGAAGTCTCGTTCACCATCTCTTCCAGATACCGGGAAGGTGTATCCTGTACCGCACCGGGGAAATCACGGTTGCTTCCCCAAGAGCCATCGGGATATTTTACGGGAATCAACGGAATAGCTTCCTGTACCAAACGCTTTACTCCATAACTTTTGTAATTATCGTTTCCCTTATTATAATTGAACGACATATTGGCACCCATTTTCAACCAATCCCGAAGCTGGGAATCCAAGTTGATCCTACCGCTATACCGGTCTAGGAAACCGTTACGCATCAAGGCATCCTTATGCATATATCCCAAATGCACGCTATACAAGGTCTTATCGGCTCCGCCCCGGATGCTGACTTGGTGATTATGGTTGATAGCCGTTTGATAAGCCTCATCCTGCCAATCGGTATCATACAATGGGTTACCATTAGCATCGAACAAATTCGGCAGATCCGCCGGCGTCACTTTCTTGTACTTGCCTTGCGCATACCCTTCCGGATCATATTTCTGCCCGTTATCCATCGTGGTATTGTAATTCTGCCACCACTCGGAAGCGTTCATCAAGTCCAGTTTCTTCGCCATTTTACCGATAGAGACATAACCGTCGTACGAGATCTGCGCTTTCTCGTTCTTGATACCTCGTTTCGTCGTAATCATGATCACGCCATTTGCTCCACGGGCACCATAGATAGCCGTGGCGGAGGCATCCTTCAATACCTCCAAGGATTCGATCTCACTAGGATTCAACAGATTGATATTGCTTACGCCAATCACGCCATCTACCACATACAGAGGCTCATTCGATGAGTTGATAGAGTTATTACCACGGATACGCACCCGTACTTTCCCGTCCGGCGTACCGCCATTCTCAAAGATCTCCACACCGGAAGCCTTTCCCGCCAAGGCCTGCCCAACATTCACCACCGGCTTGCTCAACAGCTTCTCCGCCTTTACGTTGGTAACCGATCCGGTCAAGTCGCTCTTCTTCATCGTTCCGTAACCTACGACTACCACCTCATCCAATGTTTGTGTATTCTCGCCCAGCTTGATAGAGAAACTCGTCTTTCCGTTCGCCGAAACCTCTTGTGTATTATAGCCGATATAGGAAACTTGAAGGACAGAGTTGTCATTTACCTCTAGCGTAAACTTTCCGTCGAGATCGGTAATCGTACCGTTGGTAGTTCCTTTCTCCACCACGTTCGCCCCGATCACAGGATCGCCGTTCGTATCGACAATCACACCCGATACTTGCTTTTTCCCCTTGACAGTCTTGACCTCTTCCGGCACGATGATCACATAATTCCCGTTTATTTTATACGTGTATCCCGTATTCTTTAACAGCTGTGATAAGACCTGCAATACTTCCATGTCTTTCTGATCCATCGAGACCTTTCTCGACACGTCCAATTGGCTATCATTATAAGCTATCTTATAAGCAGAGCTTGACTCTAGTTTCTCAAACGCCTGTTTCAATGAGATCGAACCTTCATGGAAGGTCACTTTCTGCGCATCGATAGGCAAGCTCCCAGCCATAGCGAGGCTCAGGCAAAGAATAGCGACACGTATAGATTTATTCCTGTTCATGCGATATTAGATTTTTTAGTTAAACATTTATATCTCCTTTGTAGTACGTACTCGCTATTAGGACAAGGGAAACGAGGAGCGCACCCAACGGAAAAACGTTAACGAATTATAAAAGCCTAATATCTCCTTAACTCAATCAATATAGATCCCATCCTCTTTGATCTGATACTCCAAGCCGGGTATCATCTCCTTGACCAACATCATGATGTTCTCCAACGACTCATGCTTATTGAAATGGATCGTAAGCCGGTTGGAATGATAAGCGGAAGTACGCAAATGCACCTTCACGTTGTAGACACGTTCCAAGGTTTTCAAGATTTCCTCGAAAGAGTCGTTGTTAAACAACAAGCCTCCCTCTTTCCAATCCGAGTAATCCGAGGCCACCACCTGCCGCACGTCCATCTTTCCCCGGGAAGGGATGTAGACAAGCTGCTCGTTAGGCCTCAATATACATGGAGCCACCGAGGGATCATCGGGAAGAATCTTCAAGGAACCTTCCTCCAAGGTCGTTGTTATTTTCTCTTGGTCCGGGTAGGCGGATAAATTGAACTCGGTGCCCAGCACTTGTACCCGCATCGCTTTCGTCCGCACGATGAAAGGCTGCTCGGGGCGTTTTCGCACCTTGAAATATCCCTCTCCCACCAGATAGATCTCCCGCTTATCCCCAATAAAGTCAGATGGATAAAGCAGCAAGGTACCGGAATTCAACCAAACCTCGCTACCATCGGGCAAGGTGATCCGCTCCCGCTTGCCGGAAGGCACGAACTGTTCCATAAAAGCCAGTTTCTTGACATCCCGCGCATCCCTGTATAGATAATAAGAAACACCCAACGACAACAAAGGAATCAGCCAGATAGCGGCGATACGTACCCACGCCGGATACGCAGACGGCGGCGGGGCCTCACCCCCAATGCATTCTCCAACCGGGCGAAAGCCATCTCGCTCCGCTTATCCGCCTCCGGGAAACCGATCTCATTCCAGATATCCCGTAAAGCCTCTTCCTTTTCCCGCTCGTCTCCCGGCTCCGCCAATCGCTGATGTACCCGATCCACCATCTCCCCGGAGAACGAATGATGGAAAAAGTATTTTAATATCTTTTTTATAGGACTCATTCCTGCTTTTCTATTTTATCTTGTTTATAGGACCTCCTTTTCCCGCTTTACCCCCAAGCTATTAACACATCATAACAAGAAGGAAAGTCAATACCGCGTTCCGCAATTCCTTTAGCGCTAGGTTCAAGTGGTTTTCCACGGTCTTTTTCGAGAGTTGTAGATTCTCGGCGATCTCTGTGTTCGACAAACCCTCGTCGCGGCTCATCCGGTAGATCATCTTCCGCTGTGGCGGCATGGTCTCCACGATCATATCCACTAGCAACCGTAATCCTTGGCAACTAAATCCTCGTAAGGCGTATCACTTCGTTCCCCGTCTTCCTCCCCGGCTCTCTCTAAGCTCACGAGATTCACCCGGCGGGATTCGATATAATTGAACGCCGTATGCTTCGCCAGCACATAGAGGTAGGAACCGAACGTCCTCACTTCCGTGAAACGACTCCGATGCGTCCAAAGCTTTAGGAAAATCTCTTGGGTCAAGTCCTCGGCATCACTCTCGGACTTCACGAGTCCCAGCACGAAATAATAGACTTTCAGATGGTAACGCATGAACAATTCCCGGAAAGCGGTATGATTTCCAGCGGCAAATTGTTCTAAATGGATTTTTCATCTGTCATCTCGATTAACTCCTTTCACGATACGGTGGGAGCAAATAAAGTAATAATAACCGGCCGTAAGAACGCTTTTCTTGTTAATAAATACAAAATTGAAAGAAATCCCCCGTATATCAAGCCCTCCCTTCCCGAAGATTTAAGGCTTCTAAAGGCATCCTTTAGCCGTTTTCTCCGTACCTATTCATCTTCTACCATCCGTTGTATGATCATCCACCAACTGTTAGAAGATCATGCAACGGATGGTGGATGATCATACAACAGCTGATAGAATATGAAAGTCTACGCTCGAAATCCTTTAAATGTAGGTTTCTTTCGCCTAATGTGTGATGAAGAATCGCTTACCGCTTCCTTATGTTCTTTTTTTTGTCTAAGTTTGTTCCTTCAATGACATTCAATATGTATTGGTTACATCATTCTATCAATTTACTCAAGATCGTGCCCTTTTTGGGCGGTTGGTTATCCGACCGGTTGCTGGGAGACCCGGAAGGTTGGCCCCATCCTATCGTATGGTTTGGCAAAGCGATCAGCGCCGGAGAGAAAGCGTTGAATAAAGCTCCGAGCGGGCCCTAAAAGGCGGCATACTGGCAGTCGTGCTTATCCTTGGCGTGTATTTAATCTGCGAGCGAATATTGTCGTGGGCTTGGATCATACATCCGCAGTTCAGTGGGTTGCTGACGCTGTCGGCGTATTTTATTGCCTATCCGGAAAGACGCTTATCAAGGAAGTGAAGGCGGTGTTCGAGGCCGTGGACCGTAGCACGGAAGAAGGACGGCGGCAAGTGGCACGGATCGTGGGGAGGGATACCTCGAACTTGTCGCCGCAAGAGATACGGGCGGCGGCGTTGGAGACCTTGTCGAGAACTTAAGCGACGGCGTGATCGCCCCGATGTTTTGGTTTGCCCTGCTGGGGTTGCCGGGATGATGGCTTACAAGATGGTGAATACACTGGACTCGATGATCGGTTATAAGAATGAGCGTTACCTTGAGTTCGGACGGATAGCGGCGCAAATCGACGATATCGCCAATTACATCCCGGCCCGCCTCACGGCCTATTTGATGTTGCTGGTCTCCAATAATTGGGGGAAAAGGGATTTCGTACGGCGTTTCGGCCTGAACACGCAAGCCTAATTCCGGTTATCCAGAAGCGGCCTTGGCGGCGGTCTTGGACTGCCAGTTCGGGGGGACGCACGATTATTTCGGCAAACCGGTGGAGAAGCTTATATCGGAACGAACGCGAGGCCTTTCACGACCGAGGATATGCGTATCGCCATTCAAGTGAATAGTAATACGGAACTGTTGATGGGTGTGATCGTCACCCTTATTTTACTAATAATATAATATTAATAATATGGAAATTAGATTAAACAAACTGATAAGCGAAGCCGGTGTTTGCTCACGCCGGGAAGCGGACAATTTCATCGAGATGGAACGGGTAACCGTAAACGGCAAGCAACCGCACGTAGGCCAGAAGGTCACGGCAGAGGATGTCGTATTGGTGGACGGTGAACGCTTGAACGTAGAGAAATATATCCGCCTGCAAGAGGAGGAGAAAAAGGAGATGCAGCAAGAAAAAGAATTACTCGGCACGCTCCGGAAAGCGAAACCCGAGAACAAGGGAGGCCATGAAGGCGCTAAAATGGAGAAGTTCGGAAAGTTCAATAAATACGCTGCCGCCCGTAAGGCGCAGAAAGAGGGAGCTGGAAATCCAAGACCGCCAAGCTTACCGACGAGGAGAAGTTATTGCGGGATGCCTTACGCCCCAAGTTCGGAAAGGCACTGAGCAAATCGGCGGTGGCGCAGCGGATCGCCGCCAACCCGAAATCGGCCGCCCTTCGGAAGACGAGCAAGAACAATCCGATCAACAAGGCTAAACGTGCCGCCCACCGGAAAAACAGGAATCACGAAGGCGATGAGTAAGAAAGTGATCTTAGTGACTGGAGGACAGCGGTCCGGCAAGAGCGGATACGCACAGAGGCTCGCCTTATCGCTGTCGCCCAAACCGGTTTACCTAGCTACCTCCCGAATCTGGGACGAGGAGTTCCGGAAGCGGGTGGAACGCCACCAGCGAGACCGTGGACCCGAGTGGACCAATATAGAGGAGGAGAAATACCTAAGTTGTCATGATCTTACCGGTCGTGTCGTGGTGATCGATTGCGTAACCTTGGGGAACGAATTTCTTCTTCGACAATCAAAGCGACGTGGAATTATCTCTCTCCCTCCTCAAAGCGGAGTCGATAAACTCTCCCGACAAGATGCCTACCTGATCTTCGTGACAAATGAGTTGGGTATGGGAGGTGTGCCGATAGACGAGGTGCAACGGAAATTTACCGATATGCAAGGCTGGCTCAACCAATACATCGCCTCGAAGGCGGACGAGGTTGTCTTGATGGTCAGCGGAATCCCCGTCAAGATCAAGGAATAAGAACAACGACTTATATAAAATACTACTATCATGATACAATTTCACATCGAGGCCCCGGACAAAGGCTGGAGGCCGCTTACAAGACAAGATCGATAATCTGACAAAGCCGAAAGGCTCATTGGGAACGCTCGAGCGCTCGCCCTGCAAGTGGGATTGATCCAGCAAACCTTATCGCCTGTCTTGCGTCATCCCGTGAACGTAATCTATGCATCGGATCACGGCATCGCCGACGAGGGCGTAAGCAAATCTCCCAAGGAGGTAACTCGCCAAGTGATCCATAATTTCTTGAACGGAGGAGCGGGAGTTTGCTACCTTGCCCGCCAGCATGGGTTTGAGTTGAAGATCGTGGATGGCGGCGTGGATTTCGATTTCCCCGTTATCCCCCAACTTATCGACCGCAAGGTGCGCAAGGAGGAACCCGTAACTTTCTTCACGAGGCGGCCATGACCGTGGAGGAAATGGAGAAAGCCCTTCAATACGGAGCCGATATCGTGACGGATTGTTACAACGAAGGCTGTAACGTGATCAGTTTCGGAGAGATGGGTATCGGGAATACGGCGGCTTCCAGCATGTGGATGACTTGCCTCACGCAAATCCCATTGATCGACTGTGTGGGGGCCGGTAGTGGACTGGACAGGCGAGGGCGTACGGCATAAATACAACGTACTGAAACGCTCGTTGGAGAATTACAAAGGGGATGGAAGCGCCTTGGATGTAATGCGCTACTTCGGAGGGTATGAGATGGTTATGGCTGTAGGAGGCATGTTGCGTGCCGCCGAACTGAAGATGATTATCCTCGTGGATGGTTTTATCATGACGAATTGCGTATTGGTGGCTTCCCGCTTATATCCGGAAATGCAATCGTATTGCGTATTCGGGCATTGCGGCGACGAGGCCGGCATAAACGGTACTGGATTTCTTGGGGGCGAAAGCATTGCTCGATCTAGGGCTACGGCTGGGAGAAGGTTCCGGCTCGGTATGCGCTTACCCGATACTCGACTCCGCCGTTCGCATGATCAACGAGATGCATAGTTTCAAGCAAGCGGCAATCACCAAATATTTCTGATATGTTGCGGATACTCGCTGCGTTTATATTCTTTACTCGGTTACCGTTCTGGCGGTTGGCGGAGGTTCCGGCGGCCTGTTTCAAGAATATCGTGAGCCATTGGGCGTTGGTCGGTTGGCTGACGGCTGGTTTGTCGGTATTGGTATTGTACGCTACCTCCTTGATTCTTCCGCCATCCGTGGCGATCTTATGCGCCATGATTGCCCGATTGCTGATAACCGGCTGCCTGCATGAGGACGGGCTGGCGGATTTCTTCGATGGTTTCGGCGGCGGCACGAGCGGGAACGCATATTGGTGATCATGAAAGACTCGCATATAGGTAGCTATGGGGTAATCGGACTGATTTCTACTTCGGACTATTCTACCTACTAGTAAGCAGTCTCCCGATCGAGCTAGCGGGATGTGCCATACTGGCTGGAGATCCTTTTTGCAAAGGCGTCTCCAGCATGATCATCAATCGCCTGCCTTACGCAAGGAAAGAGGAGGAAGCCAAGAACAAGACCGTATATAGCCGAATGACCTCTCGAGAATATGTATTTAGCATCATTTGTGCTTTCTTACCATTATTATGGCTTCCCCAACCTGTTTACTTACTAGCGGTATATTCCCGGTTATCACTTGGTATTTCCTTACCTCTTTCATGAAGAGAAAGATACAAGGATATACGGGAGACTGCTGTGGAGCGACTTTTCTTCTTAGTGAGTTAAGCTTCTATATGGGTTTCGTGATCATCTATCAAACTATATAATTATGGAGATTTATTTAATCAGACATACCTCTGTCGATGTTCCCGCCGGCTACGCTACGGGCAAACCGATGTTCCATTGAAACCGACCTTCGAGGAAGAGGCGGAAGAGGTAAAAAAAGGCTTGAGCGATCATACGTTCGATAAGGTTTGGACAAGTCCCCTTACCCGCTGCGTGCGCTTAGCTAATTATTGCGGCTTTCCGGAGGCGGAGAGAGAAGACCGTATCAAGGAGGTGAATTTCGGGGAGTGGGAAATGAAGTCATGGAATGAGCTATCCTCGATCCCCGCTCAGAGGCTTGGTTTAAGGATTGGGTTAATAACCCGACTCCAAATGGTGAATCCCTACAAGATCAATACGACCGGGTTAGCGACTTCTTGAATGAGCTTCGCAAAAGCGGGCTGCAAAAGGTATGCCTGTTCGCGCATGGCGGGGGTATTGACTTGTGCCCGGGTCTACGCTGGCGAATATCCTTTGCAAGACGCTTT
>ENA-OQIC01000503-OQIC01000503.1-human-gut-metagenome-genome-assembly--contig:-NODE-503-length-17095-cov-2.652758_pt1 | contig 17095 bp, 28 predicted proteins | sample MGYA00242572_ERZ504736 | MGnify/ENA primary metagenome ERZ504736 (study PRJEB26092, sample SAMD00036201) | human gut metagenome | host: Homo sapiens | study: EMG produced TPA metagenomics assembly of... | reverse complement strand
TAACTGCTTCGCAGTTTATCAGAAGGAGCTTGCACTCCTCCTGATACAAGCAAGTCCCCACCACTGCTTATTACTTTTCGCAATTGAAGCAGGGGACTTACTTGATTCGGCTAAAATGCTACCTGATTTATACTGTTTCTTATTATAATCAGTCTGTCCTGGTAATAAAAACAGCAGTCATTATTTCCATAAGAAATATGTGCTGCTGTTTTTATATCAGTCTTTAATGATCAGAGCCATAAAAACCAGATCTGTATTTCCTGTATTTGCAAGTGCATGTCCATGATTGTCCGGTGTGAATGTAATATCTCCTGCTTTTACCGGACGATAGGTACCGTTGTCATTGTATTCGCCCTGTCCCTGTAAAATATAGTAGGTTTCACTTTCTCCATGATGTTCATGATATCCCAGTGAACATCCCGGCTCCAGGGTTACCTGTGCATACAGTCCACATTTACCATTCAACTGTTCTGCATCAAGGATTTCTTTGATGATTACGTGACCATTTCCACCTGCATGTGTTCTTCGCGTCTGATTTTCATAATTTTTTGCCCTCCTGTAGATGTTTTCTCTTTTATAGAATTTCCATTGAATATATCATAGCACTGTTTGTAAAAAATGGCAAAGTAAATATCAATGGAACATTCAACAAAATATCGTTACTGGTTACTGTTCACTTTATTTTGCAGTATTTTCAGATTTGTTCAGAAGGCTGTCCAGAAGCTGCGAAATGGTCTGATTTAACACAGGATGTCGCAGATACGGAGCAATCTGATTCATTGGTACAAGAACGAAATCGCGGTTGTGCAGATCAATATGAGGAATATGAAGATCTGGCATATCAATAATTTCCTGATCATAAAACAGGATATCCAGATCCAGTGTCCTTGGTCCCCAGTGGATGATACGTTCCCTGTTTGCCGCCTGTTCTAACTGATGCAGTCTCACAAGCAATTCTCCAGGAGTAAGAAGTGTCCGCATTTTCAGAACTCCATTTAAAAATTCATCCTGATCAGTAACTCCGTAAGGTTCTGTAATAAGATAATCGGAAATTGCCTCTATACGGCATCCTTTTGTCTCTGCCAGACCACGGATCCCATTGTCTATATACATCTTTTTATCACCCATATTAGAGCCAAAAGCAATGTAAGCAGTATGCCATTTCCGTGTAATTTCCACAGATACGGTTTTCAAAGGAAGACCAACCGGTGCCCAGGGCTTTTCAATCTTCAGAGTAATTTTTTCAAGTCCGGAAAGAGAGCAAAGAAGCATTTCTGCAAGATTCTCTGCAAGAGATTCCAGAAGTTTATAAGTATGTTTTCTGGTGAAATCAGTGATCATATGGCTGACTTCGCCATAGTTTATGGAAGCAGACAACTCATCGGTTAATCCCGCCAGACGTGTTCTGGTAAAAAGCGTGGCAGAAATAACAAATTTCTGTCCCAGAACATTTTCCTCGGGATATACACCATGGTTTGCAAAAACCTCCAGCTCTTTAATTTCTATTTTGTCTAATCTGGTCTCATCCATAACAGCAAATCCTTTCTGTATGTTATTTATATTTACCATCTGTTTTGTGCCAGTAATTTATCTGCGTCCCAGGATTGCTTCTGTCATCTGGATCACACGCTTGTTTTCTTTAACATCGTGGACACGGACAAAAGAGCATCCCTTCATTACGCCAATTACACTGGTAGCCAAAGTCCCCTCCACGCGCTGATCTACAGGAAGATCCAGTGCCAGTCCGATCATGGATTTGCGGGATGTACCAAGGAGAACCGGAAATCCCAGATTCTGAAAAAGCTCCAGGTGATTCATTGCTTCCAGATTCATTTCAAATGTTTTTCCAAAACCAATTCCCGGATCAAGCATGATTTTTCATCTTTAATGCCAGCCTGTCTTGCAAGATTGACACATTCCTGTGTTTCGGCGAGCATATCAATGAGAAGTTTTGATATTCTGTATTAGATTTGTTGTGCATCAGGCAACAGGCCACATCATATTTTGCGATCACAGCTGCCATTTTCGGATCATATTTTAATCCCCAGATATCGTTAACCAGGTCAGCTCCTGCCTGGATAGAGCTTTCAGCAACACTGCTCTTAAAAGTATCTACAGAAACAGGAATGTCAAAATGTTTTTTGACGCTTCAATAACAGGAAGAACTCTCAGTGCTTCCTCGTCAGCACTGACAGGAGTATGACCGGGACGTGTAGATTCGCCTCCGATATCAATAATATCTGCACCATCAGCAATCATTGCCTCTGTATGTTTCAAAGCTTCATCCATATGATTCCATTTGCCGCCGTCAGAAAAGGAATCAGGGGTAACATTCAAAATTCCCATTATGTAAGTATGATTCTTAGTATCAAAAAAACGGTTTCCAATTTTCATGAGCAGAACCCATCCTTTTCTTTTGTGCTTATGAAGAAGATCAGTATTCAATTTTCATATTTTTTTATCATCAGACCAATAGCATTCGGAAGCAGCGGAACATAAAAAACAATTTCTGGACTGCTTATCCGCTTTATAAAGAAGTGCTGCCAGCGTACTGCAGGAATCTCCTTTTCGGTGATGTCCAATGGAAGACAGAATCAGTTCTTTTTCCTGTTCTGTAAAGTGCAGATCTGTCAGAATTTCCCGTGCGATTTCTACTCCTGCAATATCATGGGGAATGTTGTACTGATATTGCTGTGCACGTCCTATATCATGAAGAAGTGCTGCTGCATAGATAAGCTCTTTGGGCAACTCCAGATGTTCCTCCAGTGCATAAATGTACATCAACCGTGCAACATCCAGAAAATGTTCAGGGGTATGACGGCAGAAGATCCGTTCACTTTCAAGTTCCTGTATTTTTTTATAATGTTCCTGATAAACCGGGTGCCTCCAGATCCGATTGACACGATCCATATCTGAAAAATTGTTATTCATCCTTTTACCATAGAAAGGAACATTTTCTGCAGTTCCTTATCTTCTGTAAACGCACCACGGGTTACAGTAGTGATTGTTTTGCTTCCTGGTTTTTTATTCCGCGCATGGTCATACAGGTATGTTCCGCTTCCAGCATTACCATAATTCCTTTTGGATCCAGAGTACGCTCCAAAGCATCTGCAATCTGAACAGTAAGCCGTTCCTGGATCTGTGGCCTTCTGGAATAAACCTCTACTGTACGTGCCAGTTTGCTTAAACCGGTAACTTTGCCGTTGGGGATGTATGCAAGATGAGCTTTTCCATAAAAAGGCATCAGATGATGCTCACACATGGAGTAAAAGGTGATGTCTTTTTCCAGCACGATTTCATTATTTTCTACAGGAAACTGCTTTAACAGATGCTGATCCGCTTCATGACCAAGACCTCCGTAAATTTCTTCACACATGCGGGCAATCCTGTCAGGAGTATCAATCAGACCTTCCCGTGTGATATCTTCACCGATACCTTCCAGAAGCAGACGGACTGCCTGCTCAATTTTCACTTTGTCAACCATTAAAAAATAACCTCCTTTGTATTTTTGAAATGGAGATTATCCTTTTGACCAAATTAAAAAGGATATCTCCAATTGTGATAGAATGTATGTCGAAAACATTCCCTAACACAATATGAGATATCCTCTTATATTGTTTGCAACGGGTGCGGATAATATACCGTAAGACGCACTTTTCGTTTCAGTGACAACTCCCCATTCACCGAACACTTGACGCATAAAATCCTATTTTGCATATCATTCATTTCGGTATTCAGTATACCATGTAATACGATAATAGAAAAGGGTTTTTCTGACTTTTCAGAATGATTTTTCCCAGTCTACCAATTTCATGATTGTTTTTACCGCATTCACTATTCTTGGAGCAAAGTACGCCTTTGTAAGCCTTTTCTTCGAATATGCCCATATAAAATTCTTACTGGTACTTTCTATCAATAAATCTGTAAAATATCGTTCCCAACTGATATACTCTTTACTGTCTATATATTCTTCCGGATTCTGAAGTATTGTTTCTACTTTTACTTCCGGTATTTCCTTTGTTGAAAGTAACAACCACTCAAAAGATTCTGGTGCATAGAGTACAATGTTTCCCTGTGTTTTAATGCATTCACTGATATCTTTCATCTCTGAACCAAATGCAGCTCCATCTACAATGACCAAAATTGTACCCTCTTCATTCGGTCTCTGTTCCAACTGTCTGATGATATTTGACTTCCCACCAGCAGAAAAACAGTTCACACCCTTCTGTCTGGACATTTCTTTAAAAAATTCAAATCCAGAATTGGAATCCTCTGTTATTACAAGTTTCGGATTGATATTCTTTTCCTCTGATATTTCACCGTACAAATGATAAATCTCATTATATTTCTGTTTCGCATCATGAAATTTTCCAGATTTGCGAAATCCATATATTTCACTTACACTATATGGCAATGCCGGAAGCTTTTCTCTTGTGGCCAGTACAAAGTAATTATCAGATCCCTGCACAAGCTGTGCAAACTTCTTTGAAACGAGGAAGCGATTTCCTTCATCAATAAAAATAATGCTTCCTGTTGTTTCTTCTATCTTTCTTTCCCAATCCTCACTATCAATCACTTTACAGGGGCAGTCACAGGAAAGAAATACACCGCTGTCCGCACCATATCTTCCATAATCATGTATAAGATCAATTAAAACAGTCTTACCTGATCCACTGTCACCAGTAATGATTGTAATATTCCTATGAATTACAAAATCATATTTCACTTTTCTGGATTCTACAATGATTCTATGTGAACCTTTCATAATCACTACTCCTGTTTCATTTCATTTAAATACTTATTTGCTATAGGAACAAGTTCCTTCATTGAATGGACCGTTTCTCCTCCATTTTGGACTTTTATCTCAAATTTTGTGTCTTTTCCAAAACTCATCATATGTCTGAGATTAATGGTAACATCTTTAATCCTGCCTATTTCCAATATCCATTTTGCACAGTTATCGCCACAGGTCGAGGCATTGAAAATCCGATCCGGTTCATTTAAAATCAGCAACAACGTTTTCACTCCTCCTGACAGTCTTTCAGGAGGAATCTGTCCCAACACCGGACTGTTAATGCATTCACCACTCAATACTTCTGAATCATCAATATCTTTAATCATCTTTTTCGCCAGTTCTGCATCAAGCCATTCTGGTTCATAACTGTTTTTAAAATAAACATTTGTATTATAAATACTGTTTTTCACATCTCCATAAATAATGTTCAACATTTATAAGAGCCTCCTCTCAAAATACAATTCTTCTTATAACATGGTTTCGTTCCGCCAAAGAATCCCGGTCTGATTTCTCCAACCTTGTGTCCTCTACTGCCAGAACTATAGCAATCCTCTAAAATAATGCATCTTAATCCAGCCCATCAGAGTGTGAAATCCTGCGTCAATATAGCAGAAACTTAATTTTCGCTGTACTAGTGAAACATTCTATATTCTTTGTATCTGTTTTCGCATTTACCACTCTTCACATTTAATATCACTTATCCGTTCGATTGGAATGACCGTTTGATCCGTCATAATTATGGTATGCTCGTATTCGTCTACCTTTTTTACAATACCGGAGCACATAACATAGGATCCACCGGCTTTTTTTGCATCGGGAATAAAATAAGTTATCGATACATTCTGTTCTATACCGATATTATTTCTGATTATGTTGATTTTTTCGTTCAGCTGAGCAATCACTTCCTCACTCAATTCCAATCTTTCATCAGTTAATCTTGCCGTTTCTTTTATCGCAGCATCATGTCCAGTCAAGGCTGCAAAAGGAGCAAACTGCGCTGCCCGATCCCGAAAAGGCATTTGCGGATGATTCTTAGAGACCGGATGCGGTAAATTAATGATATCGTCATAAGAATTATTTTTCATCCCTTCCAACTCCTTTACGCCTTATGTCCGCCAATCTGTTCATTTCTGTCCCGGGCGGTTGCACCTTCCTGAAGATTCATCCCCTTCAGCATAGCATTTTTTCCAAATTTCTTTTTAATACTGAGCATTGCTTCCTGCATACGTTTTTCGCGATCCAGCGCAGCCTCTTCCTCTTCCTGCTTTTTCCTTTGCGCCTCATAATCCGTAAAAAGATCCAACTGCTCATACACTTTTTCTTTCTTTACAGAATTTTCATCCACAAGCCTGTTCGCTGTGATATTAATTCTTCTGATAAGCAGGTTTCTGTCAACAATACCGTCATATAGTTCTATTACTGCATCCGTTATCATTTTTGTTGAGGAAGTCTGCCGTTTCAGATTGGTCGTTCCATGTGCGTGTTTCGGAATTCTTCTTCCATAACGGTCGATCGTAACCTCACCATGATATTTCTTTTTCCTGTCGGTATTATTCAAATTCTCAATATCATAACCAACTGTCAATACAATCTGATCCGTCACAAGCTTCTTATCCACCAAATCCAAAACCATCTGGTCCGTCATCTCTTTGACGACTAATTTTGCTTTTTCAAAGTCATAAGGACAATGAAGTACCTGTCCGGAACAAACACTGTTCGTTTCCGGTTTGTAAGCCTTGACCATTTTCATGGTACAGGGCTCATATCCCCAGGCATGATCGATCAGCAGCTCTGCATTAACGCCAAACAGTTATATAGCAGATCTTCGTTATATAATTCATTCTCTTTTCCGATGGAACATCTGGCAATATCACCCATCGTATAGAGGCCATATTCTTCCAACTTCTTTGCATATCCCTTTCCGACTCTCCAGAAATCAGTAAGAGGTCTGTGGCTCCAGAGTTTCCTTCGGTATGACATTTCATCCAGTTCTGCAATTCGTACACCATCTTTATCTGCTTTAATGTGCTTCGCCACGATATCCATCGCAATCTTACACAGATACATATTCGTTCCAATTCCGGCAGTTGCCGTTATACCTGTCGTTTTCAGCACATCCTGTATCATGGTCATTGCAAGTTCCCTTGCTGTCATATTATAGGTATGCAGATAATCCGTTACATCCATAAATACTTCGTCGATCGAATAAGGGAAAATATCTTCCGGCGCAATATATTTCAGATAAATGCTGTAAATTCTGGTGCTGTATTCCAGATAGAGAGCCATCCGGGGAGGAGCAACAATATAATCAATCTCCCAGTGCAGGATTGATATTTAATTCTGTACTGTCATCAGAAGAACCAATAAATGTTCTGTTCGGTACTTTCCACCTGCGGGCACTATTGGCTTCTTTTACTTTTTGAACAACCTCAAATAAACGAGCCCTTCCGGGTATCCCATAACACTTTAAAGCTGGAGATACCGCAAGACAAATCGTTTTTTCTGTTCTGCTTTTATCCGCAACCACAAGATTGGTCGTCAAAGGATCTCTATTTCGTTCTTTACATTCCACAGACGCATAGAATGACTTAAGATCAATTGCAATATAGGTTCTTTCCTTTTCCGTCATTCTGCACCTCCCAATTCTCCTGTGTTCCGTTTGTGATTATTTCTCCTTATCCATTGCCATATGTATCATTTTCTCGAAGGATTCTCTGAAATGCTCATCATCCTCCGATATTCGTTTTCTTGGTCCTTTTAAATGATTCTTTCCGAATGCTCTTCGTGCCTTCTTATTCAGATGCCGTTCCATAAGCATCTGGTCAATATTCTCATTGGTATACCATTTCCCAGACTGATGAATCGCATAAGCACCTTTTCCTAATACCATTGCCGCCACTCCATAATCCTGTGATACAATAATATCGCCTTTATGACAAATACTGATCAGTTTATAATCCACTGCATCTGCACCGGCTCCAACTACGATCACTTCACTGTAATCAGATGATAACACATGATTGGTATCACACAACAACGTTACCGGAAGATTATGCTCTTTTGCAACTCTTTCAACGATACTGACTACCGGACAGGCATCTGCATCAACCAAAATCTGCATATTCCCTCCTTTAATTGCACCTGAACGGAGTGCGAACCTCAATAAGATTACCACTGGGATCATACAGTCTTACAAGCTTCTGCCCACCTGCAAGTTCTGTCAGTTCGGTGGCATATCGGACGAAATACTTACCAGATTCATATTTCGCAAGCAATCCATCTATATCAAAATCCTCGAAATACAATTCCATCATGTTATTGAACGGCGTAGAAGTTTCATTCAATGTTTTCCCCCATATGTCGGCATCCTGCAAAACAAGTCCCTCCGATAAGATCACATTACCTTCATTCTTAAGAATCACTTGCAGTCCAAATAAGTCCCTATAAAATTCTATGGATTTTTCTATATCATCCACCACAATCAGTACATTCTTTAACATACCGGCCACCTCGCAATCCGCATTCGATTATATGATCTTCCCAGACAAATGATCAATTTCATGTTGACAGATCTGTGCCGTCCATCCGGACAGCTTCTGCCGCTGTTTTTTCCAGTTGAAGTCATAATATTCTACTTCAATTTCCTGATATCTGGTCGTCTTACGAACACCATCCAGAGACAGACAGCCTTCTTCCGTCTCATACATGTCATGCTTTGAAACAATCACAGGGTTAAACATAACAACATCTATAAATCCCATATTCACAATGATAATATTCTTCCTTACACCAATCATATTTGCAGCCATACCAACGCACCATTCCCGGTTCGCCTGCAGTGTGTCCTGCAGATCCTTCCCAATCTGGATATCTGCTTTTGTGGCTGGCTTGGATGGCTGGCCTAAAAAGAAAATGTCTCTTACGATTTGCTTTACCATTTATTTTCTCCTGTATTTAATTTCTAATTCTTATTTATCCTGACCGGAAATCTTTCTCATCGGCTCAAGATTAATTTTACAGCATCAATCAAGTCCTCACTAAATCCTTTAATACCAACTCAAGTATAACATAGATATAACCCCTGTAGTGCATAAACTCGAAATATTCCTGTTCACTGGCAAATAAAATGTATTTGCCTTCTACGTATCCCATGTATCCGTTGCTTGTGTTATAACCTTTCATCTGCCAGTTCCCCCTTGATTTCTTTTTCTAATATTATCAGTTTACACCAAATGGCTGTGCAAAAATCCCGACAACCAAAAGGCTAAACTTCCTAAATCATTTTTGTATTCAACAGCTAAAGATAGAGAATAGCAAGGACAGGAAGTAGTTACCCACCTTCCGGACATTCGTCCCAGAACAGAAATCCTACTGGAATACTTGCAGATAAATAAAGAAAGCAGCTCATCTTCCTTTGTCACAGTAAGTCCTGTGTCATAAAGCTGATAAGCTGCCATTTTGTTCTGCAGGTATTCTATTTGTTCTCGCTCAACCTTTTCTTTAGCTCAATGATATTCTCCTCAATCCGCTGTATCACAGTCTTGAAATCATCATCTGATTTCCCCGTTGGATCATCAAGTCCCCAGTTATCATCAAATGCTCTTCCAATAAAAGGACATCCCACATTACAGCCCATTGATATTGCGATATCAACATCTGGGATATCAGTAATCAGCTTACTATACTGACCATTTGCTTCCATATCAATTCCATAAATCTCTTTCATGATACGAACGGCATCCTGATTAATCTGAGGCTTTGTCTCTGTTCCGGCCGAATAGCTTTCAAATATATCTGATGCCAGATGTTTTCCCAATGCCTCTGCTATCTGACTACGGCATGAATTATGAACACAGATAAATGCGACTTTTTTCTTATTCATGAAATGGGCACCTCTCCTTAATACATTGGTTGTTCTTATCAGAATGAATACACTTTATAACAGGCTTTTCCATTTGTATATTGAAATTCTCTGCCACATAGTCAATCGCTGAGATTATGGCCATATAAGAATCTCTTTTACAACATCTTGGTCCACCAATGCTCCCGATTGCGTCAAGTGCCTTGGAAGTCATTTTATTAGCCAGACCCCAAGGTTCATTTTTAAGTGGAGTCGCTCCTGAGATTATTGATATAAACAGTTCCTGTGCTAATTCCAGCACCACAAGCACCCCAGAATCCACATGCGCCACCCGGAACAGCTTTTCCTCGATTCATCATTTCAAGTAGCGCTTCCGGCAAATCAATCTCACCACCTGCATTTTTATATGCAACAAGGAGCGCTGAACCAACCATAACATGATGCTCTGGTCCATGCATATGGCAGAATGCTACGCCATCATTCTTTTATTAATTCTTACTGGATTCTTAGATGTTTCTACTAAGACATATTTCTATAATTGCATCCATTCCTTTTGTATGACATTCATTACATACATAATGGCCCTGCTCGCACCTAGTTTTACTTAATTCCTTTTTATGACATAGTACGCACTCCATCATTTCATCTTTTTCAAGATATATAAGTGGTGCTTTACATATAATACATTCTTCTTTCATTTTCATTTCCTACCTTCCCAAAGCTTCAATAAATGAACTTGCCTCTCTTATTACTTTTTTATTCAGAGAATAATGATGCCATTTGCCTTCCTTACAATCATTTACAAGCCCACAGTCGACCAATATTTTCATGTGATGTGATAAAGTAGGCTGCGTGATATCGAATTTATCCAGAATCTTACATCCACATTTTTCTCCGTCTGACAGCATCTGAACAATCTCCAGCCTATTTGTATCCGATAATGCTTTACATATCAGTATCATATCTCTTGTTTCCATTTTTGCCACCTCGCATAGGCATTTGTCTATGTGTTAATTTATCATACGCATAGATACTTGTCAATGTATATTTATTGAATAAGAGTTATATAGCATTCTTTCCCCATTTTATCTCTCGCTTTTGATTTCTTTTTCTAATGTTATCAGTTTACACCAAATGGCTGTACAAAAATTCCAACAACCATTACTGTTCAGGAATTAGCAGAACTAAAAAAACCAATGGTACAGACTGATAACAGTCAAAGCCATTGGTTTTCTTTATCCAAATATGTTCTCTGGTTCTTCTACAATTTTTATTTTACTTTTTCCAACTTGTTATTTGCATCAAAGCAAACCTTGTCCCCTTCATTGATGTTACATTCATAGAGCATAGCATCCTCTGCTTTTATCCTTATTTCTTCGCCTGAAGAATTCGTAAGCGTCACTATTGCCATGACTGGCATGCCTTTCGGTCGCTCTTCACAACCGAAGTCCAGGTCTTCATCAATTCGTTTTACTGTGTATATCATAGCAATTCCTCTGAAAATAATATTAGAAATCAGTTCTCCATGTTCCTTCGAATTTTCTCTATCAAAGTGATATCTGCCGGTAACCAGGCAACGCTGTTCAGTTGATCCTTCGTAAGCCATTTTGCAGCTTCCGCTTCTTTTAGTTCCAGGTGACCCGCTGTGACCTCTGCCAGAAGCAATCCATGGAAAGGTGAAAGGTGGGATAACCATACTCTATAGTGTCAATCAAATCCCCTACCTTAATTTCTGTATCCAGTTCTTCCATGATTTCTCGTTTTAATGCTTCCTGAGGTGTTTCACCTGCTTCGATTTTTCCTCCAGGAAACTCCCAGCCGCCTTTCAGCTCACCGTAACCACGAGCCGTTGCAAAAATTTTATTCTTTTCTTTCATATTGTCGCAGATAACTGCTGCAACTACTTTTATTGTCTTCATTTGTTTCGTACCTCAAATCATTTATGCTGTAATATTTGACTGTAAATACCGTAATAAATCTTCTCTCACTGGATGATGCATTTTCATCGTTACTTTCGTGATCGGCTGCATACGTCCGCGATTATCTTCTTTCCGGGCATTTCTGGCTCCCACCAATCCCATTGTCACTTTCTTATCAAAAACTTTTTCAAAAGATTTTTTAGCCTGCTTCGCAAGTGTCACACGATGAACCAGAAACAACACTCTTTTGAAACCAAGCTCACGCATAGCAAGTGCGGATGCATATATCTTTCCTGTTCCCGAATTTGTCAAGAGAGTACGCACATCTTTTTATTTCTAATCACATAGAATTACAAAGCAATGCTCTTGTTTGCCTTTGGAAGCATATCCGCAGGAATCGAATTATGCAGCTTCCATACGAAACTGACAGGTCTCTCTCCTTCATGCTTCACATAATCTGCATTTCCTAAAAAAGTATATGGTGCTGTATATGAACCAAGCCTTTTAAATTCACGAACAAATAATGATATGATATCACCTGTATTCTTGTGATTAATATATCTCTGTATTTTTGCACTCGCTTGCCTATCCTGACTTTGGCTTTGCCAATGAAAGAGCTTATCGTTAATTGCATAATCCTCATACATAGTAGATGGAGAGAAATCTTTCTCTGATTTGTTCAGATTAATAAAAAGATATCTGTTTTTTATCTTCAAAACGTTTTACACCTTCTCTGAATTCCGGTGATTCTGTCTCTGTAAATAATCCAAATGCAGCCATAATCTGATTTGTGTTATAACGGCAGTGTAAATCCAGAGGACAAAGATAAGAGTATTCATTTCTCCCAGCAACAAAACTGATATGCTTACGATTGTATTTCAAAATCTGCAGAACTTCATCTCTTACAAAAGTTTCCTTTAGGACTGACTCAATTCCTTCATCGATACTTTGGAAACCGCATTTAGCCGGATTCTTTTTATAAAATGTATAATAAAGCATATTTCGCATGATGCGTTCTTCTTCGTTATTTGCAACTTTATTACCGTCAATATATCTGATCCAATAATCCAGTAGTCTGGCTGAGTTCACATGGAAAAATCCGGTCATCATACTGTAAATTTTATCATCTACATCTCTGTCATCTTCAATAATGCCTGCCCACTTTTTTAAGCGGAACAAAGATCTGCACCTGTATTCTGATAGAAATCATACAGAGACATATTATATTCCAGCAAAAAGTTTTCCAGATTAAGCGGTAATCCAGTATCTTCTTCAAAGGTTCTCACCATTTCAATCAGTGCTCTTTTGTTATTATCTGTCTGCTTCAGGTTCTCCAGATATATTCTTTTGCATACTTTTCAAGTTCGATATAGCAACCTCTTGGCAGATTGCTGAATCCATCCTCCACCTGTTTACGAATGGATTTTCGGCCTTTCCCTACAATTGCCTCAAATTTCATTGCAAAATTATACTTTTTGTTTGCCTGTCCAATAAAATCAAGAACCGTAAGGCAATCTTTCCCTGGACTTAAACGTAACCCTCGTCCTAGTTGCTGTAAAAATACAGTCGCACTTTCTGTTGGCCTCAAGAATAAGACGGTGTCTATAGCCGGGATATCCACACCCTCATTATATAAATCCACAACGAAAATAAAGTTTATCTTTCCACTTAACAAATCTGTTTTTGCATCATTCGAATATCGTCTGCACTTTTCGAAGATAATGCAATGGACGGGATTCCTTTATCATTAAAATATTTCGCCATGTAATTTGCGTGAGCAACACTGACACAAAATCCAAGACCTTTCACAGACGAAATATCTGTCACATATTTTTTTACACTGTTTAAAATCAAAGCGCAACGTCTTGTATCTGCCGTATATACTTTTTCCAGCTCTGACACATCATATTTACCACGCGTCCATTTGAAATTCCTATAATCTGTGTCATCTGTTACACCCAAATACTGAAAAGGACTTAACAGATTTCGATCAATCGCTTCACCCAACAGTAATTTTGATGCAATACGTCCATCAAAATACTTCAGGATATCCTTACCATCCATTCGGTCAGGAGTAGCAGTCAATCCTAATAGAATCTTCGGCTCATAGTATGCCAGTAATTCCTGATAAGAATCAGCTGCTGCATGGTGGAATTCATCCACTATGATAAAGTCATAATAATCCTTGCTTGTCCACTGAGAAAGCTTTGCAGAATTGAATGACTGGATACTGATAAACAGATGCTCAATATCCGTTGGTTTATAACCATCTACGTACAACTCACCAAAATTAAAGTCATTCAAAACTTCCTGGAATTTCTGAATGCTCTGTTCGAGAATCTCCTTTCTGTGAGCCACAAATAACAAGCGTGCTCTTGGGTTCTTCTCCTTAAAAGCTTTATAATCAAATGCCGCAATAATTGTTTTTCCAACACCTGTCGCTGCAGAAACCAGATTACGATAATGTCCGTATACTTCTCGTTCTGCAGCAAGATTATCCAAAATTTCCTGCTGATATGCATATGGTCGAATCGAACCTGAAGACTACGTTTTGACTTTCTATCAAATGTAGCCTTCGTTAATTCTTTTTTCAGCTTTTCATGACAGTCTGGGTTTTCAGGGTCAAAGGTTTCAAAAGAGGCATCATTCCAGTAGCTCTCAAAGGAAACCGAAAACTTTTTCACAATATCAAATGACTCTTTCTCAGTCACCTTCACATTCCACTCCAATCCCCCAGTCAAAGCTGGATTTGAAAGATTTGAGGAGCCAATATATGCAGTTGAAAATCCCGTGTCTCTTTTAAACAAATAAGATTTTGCATGCATACGTGCATGATTCGTTTCATAATTAATCTTCACTTCCGTATTTGGAAGCTCTGCAAGAGCAACAATCGCTTTATAATCTGTAGCCTGTGTATAAGTCGTTGCAATCACACGTAAACGAACACCCTCTCGTTTCGTGAATGCAGTCAATTCCGCAAGAAGTGGACGTATTGCACTCCACTTAATAAATGAAACCAAAAGATCAATAGAATCAGAGGACAAAATTTCTTTCTTCAATTCCGAAAGCATACTTGGCTCATTTTTAGATCCTGTAAACAAGGCATTCTCTACAATTGACGTTTCCGGATGCACGGCTTTGATTGTATTAATGCTTCTTGCTGAATTCATTTTTTCATATAATGAGGTCAATACTTCTCCTTTTTCAAGAATGATATTATCCTCAAATTCAGGTTCATTCGTATGCTCTGCTATTTCCTGAACGATTTCATTACATAAGCGAATTTGTGCCAGTAACGATTCATTTTCTTTAGATGACGGGAAACTGTCTCTTAAGTATTGCAAAGCCTGATTTATGACATATGATATGTATATGGTAAGAATACGTCTTGCATCCTCTCCATCAAGTTTTTCTAATTCTATATCATATTTTTCACGATCAAGCTGCTGCAGTTCTTTATTTATTCTCGTATTAACAATCTGTTCGTATATCCCATTTTTTAACATTAAACCCATCTCCTTGTTATGTATCATTCCTGTTTACAACAATGTAAGTCAGAATATACTGTTATTATTAATTATACTACACAGACTCATAATTCGGTGGGAAAACTTTCCGGAAGCAATTCTTCGAAATACATATAATTATAAGGAAAATTCATAATGCTTTCTTCCACTCTTCTGTTCGTGGCTCTGCTGTTTTCTTGTTTCTACTTCAATCTGCTTTGCAGCAAATGCTTGTAATACACTTGTCATAAATAAGATTCTGGAATTTCAGCTTGTTCTAACAATTTTTCGCTTTGATAGACATTCTTCGTAAATCCAATATGTTAAATAAAAACGCCAGTAGAATACTCCACTGACGCCTTACAAATACTATTGTTTTTTCTTATTATGTATTAATAACTTTACTTATGATTCCCAATAGCATTTGAATCATTCTCTCAAATGACTCCTTAAATTTTTGTATTCTACCCTATCACACTGGCACCAAATGGCATGAAAGAAAGTCTTGCCATCTTGAAAAACTGCTTTCCAAACGGAATTCCAACTATCGTAATACACCATATACAACCAACTATCAGATTTCCAAGCGCCATTCCCAACCAAAAAATACAATCCATATGAGATTTACCAAGAATGAAAACATACCATTTCCATACACGATTTCTTTCCAAACGGCCAGAATGCCAACGTTGCAAATTTAAAGCATTGCAGGCCTACCGGAATTCCAATAATTGTAATACACCATATGCATCCTGCAAAAACCCATGCCAGTCCACCCAGCAATCCTCCAAATATAAACCAAAGGATATTACCTATAGTTCTCATGATAACACATCCCCCTTAAAGTCCTCTGAACATCTGATCAACATGATTTCTACGATTTCTCAACCAGCTTTACGGCAGAATCTCAAGCCAGTATCCATCTGGATCTACAATGAAATAGATTCCCATCGCTTCATTTTCGAAGCAAATACACCCCATCTCTTCGTGCTTCTTGTGCGCTGCCTCATAATCCTCCGCCTTAAATGCCAGGTGAAATTCGCATTCACCCAGATTATATGGCTGTGGATGATCTTTAAGCCAGGTAAGTTCCAACTCAAAATCACTTACATCGTTGCTCAGATACACAATAATAAAATCATCGGTAGTCTTTCTTCTCACCTCGTGCAGATCAAGGGCCTCGTTGTAAAATTTAATAGATCGGTCCAGGTCTGATACATTGTAATTTTCGTGAATCATCTTAAATTTCATAGTTCTTCTCCTTTTGTACATTTTGTGTTTCTAATACGTGACTTAGATGTCAAATCTCCAACCACAATCGCCATGATAAATCATTTGTTTTGTCATACCACCGTCAATACAGATATTTTCACCTGTAATAAAGCCTGCTTTTTCAGAACAAAGAAACAGTACCATATTGGCAATATCCATGGGATTTCCCACACGATGAACTGGCTGCTGCACTGCATCTGCTCCTGTATATTCGGTAAAGTCAGTATCTCATCCATCCCGGAGTAGATTGAATTGACTCGTACTCTTCCTGCAAGGCTGACTGCCAACGCATGAGTAATGGCTGAAATTCCGCCTTTTGCTGCGGTGTAACTTTCTGTTTGCGGTTGACTCATGCGGTCACGGGAAGATGAAATATTGACAATGGCAGCTCCTTCAGAAAAATATGGCTGAAATAGTTTGGCAGATAAAACGGTGCCGTAACACCTACTTTTAATGCATAATTGAATTCTTCATAAGAGCAGTTGTCAATTCCTTTCATCAACGGTAATGCGTTGTTGATAAGATAATCCACATGACCATATTCAGTAATCACCTTTTGAGCAAATTTCTCCAATGTATCCTGCTGTGCAAGATCACCGGTAAAGTAAACTCCAGGCTGTTTATCAATGCTGCAGATAAGGGCTCCTTGCTTCTGAAATTCCTCTGCAATAGTCTTTCCAATGCCCTGCGCGCCTCCCGTCACAATCACTACTTTATTATTAAACTCCATATAAAACCCTCC
>ENA-OQIC01000499-OQIC01000499.1-human-gut-metagenome-genome-assembly--contig:-NODE-499-length-17153-cov-2.249677_pt1 | contig 17153 bp, 25 predicted proteins | sample MGYA00242572_ERZ504736 | MGnify/ENA primary metagenome ERZ504736 (study PRJEB26092, sample SAMD00036201) | human gut metagenome | host: Homo sapiens | study: EMG produced TPA metagenomics assembly of... | reverse complement strand
TAAGTTGGGCGGTCACACCTTGTAGCTGAAGATAAAAAGTTCTATCGTATTCCTTTAGAGGAAGAACGTAAGACTTACGAAACGGCCAAGACGCATAAACGCAACATGTATCGCAAACGTTATGAAATGCTGGATCAATTTATTGAAGAAATTGCTGAAAACAGTAAGCAGTATTTGAAGCAATAATAACTATAATATTTAATACATTAATTGGGAATGAGGTGAACTCATGAGATGTCCTTACTGTAAACATACTGAAAATAAAGTAACCGATTCGCGCGCTACCGATGATGATAACAGCATCCGTCGGCGCCGTGAATGTTTGGCTTGCGGACGCCGTTTTACGACGTATGAAGTTATTGAAGATGTGCCGATTATGGTCATCAAATCGAGCGGCAGTTATGAAATGTTTGACCGCAGCAAATTGTTGAATGGTATTTTGCGCTCCTGTAACAAGCGTAATATTCCACGCGAAATATTGGAAAATGTTGTAAAAAATGTAGAAGACACGATTCGCAATCGCTCGCAGCAGGAAATTAAATCTTCTGAAATCGGTGATTTGGTGTTGGCAGAATTGAAAAATATCGACGAAGTAGCCTATGTTCGCTTCGCCTCCGTATATCGTAATTTTGAAGACGTACAAGCCTTTGTGGCCGTATTGAAGGATTTGCGCGAACATGAGGATACTAAATGATAGATTTACATTGTGATACCATAATGATGCTCATCGATGAACCCGATAAGGCGACTTGGGCAGAATCCATGGAAAATAGATATAGCAAAATTAAAAAAGGGCGGTTATCATTTACAAGATTTTGCTCTCTTTGTAGAGCTCGATCAGGAAAAAGATCCCTATGCCCGCTATGAAGCTATGCGCCAATTGTTTATGGCGGAAATGGAAAAGTATAAGAACGATATTGTTCATGTACGGTCCTATGAAGAGTTCAAGGCGGCGCGAGCAGCCGGAAAAATCAGCGCCTTATTATCCGTTGAAGAAGGGGGCGTTTTTGAAGGCGACTTACAGCGTTTGAAAAAAGCCTATGATGACGGTGTGCGCCTCATTACGATTAGCTGGAATTTCCCGAACGGTTTATCCTATCCTAACGGCGAAAAGTATGAAGGTAAAGGTTTGACTCCGAAGGGGATTGAGTTTGTACAATATATGGAAGAATTAGGGATGATTGTGGATTGTTCCCATTTAAACGATACGGGTACGTATCAGCTTGGTGAAATCTTAACGAAACCATTTATTGCATCTCATTCCAATGCCAGGGCTTTGACTAATCATCGACGTAATTTAACGGATGATCAAATTCGTCTCATTGCCAATAAGGGCGGGGTAATCGGTCTTAACTTTGCACAGTCCTTTTTAGGCACATCCCGCATCAGCTTAATCGAAGATATTGTGCGCCACGGCCTTTATATTCGTAATGTAGGGGGCAGTGATGTAGTAGCGTTAGGTACGGATTTTGACGGCATCAGACCGGATACGGAAATTGAAGATGCCGGTGACATGATGCGCTTATATGATGCTTTCCGTAAAGCGGGCCTCAGTGAGCGCGATACGCATAAAATATTTAACGACAATGCGGAACGTTTATTACAGACTATATTGTAATTTATATGGCTCTATGAAGCCGTTTAATATAAATGCAGTATGCATTTTAAAAATGGACAGCGCATTATTAACATAGTTTTTAGGAGGCTATATGGAATTTCAAGGAGAGTTGAATCCTATTATTGCGGAGCGTTTTACAGACCATTTGGATGTGTTCGGCAAGACGATGGAACAAATGGATGTAATTCAGTTAATGGCAGAGCGCTGCAAAGAGGCGTTAAAAGCGGGCAATAAAGTTTTATTTTGCGGCAATGGCGGTTCCGCTGCGGATGCTCAGCATTTGGCGGCTGAATTAATCGGTCGTTTTCAAAAAGAACGTCGTTCGTTGGCGAGTATCGCCTTAACAACCGATACATCGATTTTGACGGCCGTAGCCAATGATTACGGCTATGACGAAGTATTTGCCCGTCAGGTTGAGGGGCTTGGTCGTTCCGGTGATGTTTTAATAGGTATCTCTACTTCAGGTAACAGTGCCAATGTGGTAAAAGCGGCGTTAAAAGCACGTGATACGGGTATGCACACGATTGCGTTTACCGGTGAAGGCGGTGGCAAACTTAAAGATATTTGCGACATTACCTTTGCCGTACCTTCAAAAGTAACGGCACGTATCCAGGAAATGCATATTATGGTAGGCCATATTATTTGTGAGCTGGTGGAAGAAGAATATGATAAGTAAAACAATTACCGAGTTTTTGAATAATAAATTGCCTAAGTTACGCATTGCCGTTATCGGCGATATAATGGTAGATCGCTATGTATTCGGCGATGTGAGCCGTATTTCGCCGGAAGCACCGGTGCCGGTTAACCGCGTCACCGATGTGCGTGAAGTCTTGGGCGGGGCTGCCAATGTGGCATCTAATTTGGCAAATCTTGATTGTCAGGTGTTCTTGGGCGGTGTAGCCGGTGAAGATACGCATGGTAAGTTATTGACCGATTTATTGGAAGTAGAAAATATCAATCATTCCGGTATTATGCGTGAGCCATCCCGTCAGACCACGAACTAAAATGCGAATCCTCGGCGGTCGTCAGCAAATGATGCGCTCGATTTCGAAGAACCGGAACCGGTGAATGCGAAAGAAACAGAATTCTTGTTGGCTTGGATTAAAGAGTTGGCTGAACATGGTCTTGACGGCATTGTTATTTCTGACTACGGCAAGGGCGTATGTACGACGGCCGTTCTGGGGGAAGTTTTAAAAATCGCCAAAGCCAAAGGTATAAAAACCATCGTTGATCCAAAGGGCAATGATTGGTCTAAATATAGTGGTGCCACGTTTATTACACCGAATGTAAAAGAGCTTAGTGAATATATCGGGCGAAACTTGCCGAATACGGATGAAGCATCGTTGAAGCGGCGAAAGAAACACTGGATGCCGTTGATTTTGATTATGTGGTGGCTACACGTTCCGCTAAAGGGATTACGATTGTGAGTCGTCAGGGTCAGATTTGGCATAATCCGGCGACGCAGCAAGATGTATTTGATGTGAGCGGTGCCGGTGATACGGTAGTGGCCATGATTATTACGGCTATGGCGGCGGGCCTTACGGTACGCGGCACTTTACATGTTGCCAATGCGGCAGCCGGGGTCGTTGTGTCCAAGTCGGAACCTATCCGATTCATCGGCAGGAACTCTTGGATTTGTGGGCTACCATTCGTCAACGCCAACGCCAGGCGGATCCGATTATCGGTTACAGTCGTGAGGAAATGGCGGCTAAAATTCGTCAGTGGCAGAATGAAGGTCATACCGTTGTATTTACGAATGGTTGTTTTGACATTCTTCACAGCGGTCATTTATCCTATTTGCGCGATGCGGCTCGCTTGGGGGACCATTTGATTGTGGGCCTTAATTCCGATGCATCGGTGAAACGCCTTAAAGGGGTGGCGCGTCCCATTAACTCTGAAAGTTCCCGCGCCGAACTTATGGGGGCCTTGGGGTTTGTGGATGGCGTCGTTGTCTTTGAAGAAGACACGCCCGCTGAATTATTAAGTGCGTTGCGTCCCAATATTTTGGTTAAAGGCGGCGATTATAAGCCGGAAGATGTTATCGGTCGTGAATACGTGGATAAAGTGATGATTTTACCGTTTAAAAATGGTTATTCCACGACAGGGATTATAGAAAAGATTAAGTCCTTAGTGCAGGAGGGATTATTATGATTATAGTTACAGGCGGTGCCGGTTTTATCGGCAGTAATATCGTTAAACAACTTAACGAACGCGGTCGCAACGATATTTTAATCGTTGACGATTTAACAGACGGCAGCAAAATCCGTAATTTGCAGATGCTCGATTATTATGATTATGTAGATTGCATCGACTTTGATGATGCGGTAGCTACGAATACCTTTGATGTGGGACCGATTGAAGTGGTGTTCCATGAAGGGGCTTGTGCGGACACGATGAATTATGACGGACGTTACATGATGCACAATAACTTTGAAGGCACCAAAAACTTGTTCCACTATTGCCAGGAACGTCGTGTGCCGTTCATTTATGCATCGTCCGCGTCTACCTATGGTCATGGTAAAAAAGGTTTTACAGAAAAACCGGAATGCGAAGAAGCATTGAATCCATATGCCTATTCTAAATTATTCTTCGACCGTTATGTACGTCGTTTTGAAAAAGACTTACAGTCCCAAGTAGTAGGTCTTCGTTATTTCAACGTATTCGGTCCGAATGAAAACCACAAGGGCAATATGGCGTCTTTAGTACGGCAGATGTTCTACAAACTTCGTGAAACCGGTGAAATTACTTTGTTCGAAGGTACTGACGGTTATGAAAACGGCGGGCAGTTACGCGACTTTATCTATGTCAAAGATGTAGTGAATGTAAACTTCTTCTTCTGGGAACATCCGGAAATCAGCGGTATTTTTAACTGCGGTACGGGCGAAGCGAAAAGCTTCAATCGCTTCATGCAGGCTGTTATCGATTATAACGGCTCCGGCAACTTACGCTATATTCCGTTCCCTGAAGTGTTAAAAGGTAAATATCAGAGCTTTACGGAAGCGGACACCACTAAATTGATGGCGGCCGGTTACGATAAAGGCTTTACTAAATTGGAAGATGCCGTTGCCGAATATTGTGAATTGTTAGATCATAACGAAGGTTATGTTCGTTAATTATATCCGTTAATTGTGTTTGTTAAGGAGAAGCCCATGCGCAAAGTATTGTTTTTAGACAGGGACGGCGTTATCAATGTAGATGTGAACTATTTATATCGCATTGATGATTTTGCCTTTGTACCGGGCGCACCAAAAGCGTTAGCTGCGGCCGTGCAGGCCGGTTATGATTTAATCGTCGTCACCAATCAAAGCGGTATTGCCAGGGGTTACTACACAGTAGAAGATATGGAGCGCCTACATGCCTATATCAACGAAGAGTTGACCAAGGTAAAGGCGCCCATCCTTGCATTTTATTATTGTCCTCATCATGTAAAGGGAACGGTAGCGGCATTCACTAAAGACTGTGATTGTCGTAAACCAAAACCGGGCATGTTATTGCAAGCCATGAAGGACTATGATATTGATAAGGAAAACAGTTTTTTAGTGGGCGATAAACCGTCCGATGTGACGGCGGCTGAAGCGGCCGGTATAGAAGGGTACCTTTTTGAAGGCACCGATTTGTATGAATTTTTAGCCCTATTTTAGAAGCCAAGCAGAAAGGACAGACCCATGAAGGAGTATAAACGGATACTGATTGTCAAAATGAGCTCGCTTGGCGATGTGATTCATGCGTTGCCCACCTTATATGCGATTCGTAAGAATTGGCCGAATGCGCATATTACCTGGCAGTGCATGAACAGTTCAGCGGCCCTTTGCCGGGCAAACCATGGCTTGATGAAGTTTTGTTTATCGATAAAAAGAAATTGAAATCAATTTCATATTTATGGACTTTGCGCCGTATCTTACACGAACGAAATTTTGATATGTGCCTGGATTTGCAGTGTTTGGCAAAAAGCGCCATCGTTTCGTTTTTATCCGGTGCCAAAGAGAAGTACGGCTATTGGGAGCTGCGTGAAGGCAGTAATCTTGTTAATAAAGCCTTGGTAGGGCCCAATAAATACGGCCATGTCATTGAGCGTTATTTAGATACGGTACGGGCTTTAGGCGGCACTGTGGATACTATTGAATTTCCCATGAATGAATCGGAAGAAGCGGCTAATTCCTGTGAGGCTAAATTACGGGCTCAGGGCATGCCGCAAGGTGCCGATTATGTAGTTGTAGTGCCGGGTGCCCGGTGGATTGTTAAAGAATGGCCAATCCCGCACTTTACCGACCTTTGTAAGCGCTTAGCCGCCCAAAAGCAATATGTGGTACTCGTAGGGCCCCTTCGGATAAGGAAAAGGCGGATGAAATTCAAAACGGCGTAGATAGTCCGTATGTCATAAATATGACGGGGCAAACTTCATTGGAAGAATTAATTGAATTAATACGTCGCTGTAAACTGTATGTCAGTGCCGATACGGGCCCGTTACACATTGCCAACGCGCTAAAACGCCCGTTAATCGGTTTATATGGCACCACATCGCCGGAACGAACCGGTCCTTATGGCGGCGATTATGTGCATATTATTGTTTCGCCAACATCGAAGGCCACGCCGGAGGCACCGCTCGTGGATGATCCGGAATGTATGGCGCAAATTACGGTGGATACCGTATGGGAAACGGTGCAAACACTGCTTTAAAAAAGGAGTTAGTATTTTATGAACCTCAATCATAAACGAATTGTAGTCACCTTTTTGATGCATTTAGGGGACGTTATCTTAACAACGCCTTTTTTACATGTGTTGCGACAGGCGGCACCTCAAAGCCATATTACATTTGTAATGGATGAAAAATTAAAAGAGGTTATGCAATATAATCCGAATATAGACAGTATAGTAACGATTGATAAAAAAGGCCGCGACAACAGCATTAGTGCGCTAAGGCGGATAGCTCATGAATTACGTGATAAAGAAGGCCGTCCGGATGTGGTAATCAATATTCACCCCAACGAACGAACCAGTTTTTTGCATGGGCTTTACATGGCAAATCACGGTGGGCATGAGCCATTTTCTGTTCCGTCCGTTTATGACGAAGTATACGCGCCTTGATCGTAAAACACGGCATGCAGCGGATATGTACATTAATGTGTTGGAACAGTTGGGCGTAAAGGATACGTCCAATAAAGGCCTTGAAATATATACTAGTCCCGAATGGGATAAGAAGGTAACTGAGTTTTATGAATCCCATGGCGTCTGTGATGTGGATACGGTTATCGGTTTTAATGTAGGCAGTGCTGTTCCGGAGAAACGTTGGCCGAAAGAACGATTTGCGGCGGTGGCTGATTATTTTGCCGACCACGGCTATAAGATTGTATTTTTCGGCGGCCCCATGGATGAAGACATGGTGGCCGATGTAGTGACACAAATGAAACATACGCCAATCGTGGCAACCGGTAAATTCAGTTTGGGTGAATTGGCGGCGGCCATTCATCGTTGCAGTTTATTTATAACCAATGATTCCGGACCGATGCACGTGGCCGTCAGCCAACATGTGCCGCTCGTAGCCTTGTATGGCCCGTCTAATCCTAAATTTTACGGCCCCTACACGCAGAACTGCGTAGTCTTGGAATCAATGGAAGAGTATGAAGTAGGCAAAAGCATGAAACAGATCATCAAGGAAGGCAATTACAAAGGCGTATCTGTTATATCTACCGAAGCCGTTATTGCGGCGGCTCAATCGCTTCTTGTCGAACCGGGAAGCGAGGAATCCTGATGACCTATATAATATTTGATTTGGAATGGAATCAGCCCTTTGCCAATGATATTAGCTTTATGAAGCGTACCGGTTTACCCGTATCGGGAGAAATTATTCAAATCGGAGCGATAAAGCTTGATGAAAACTTGGAGTTGGTTGATACCTTCAATACGTTTGTGAAACCGCAGTATTTAACGCGCATGCATAAACATGTGGAGAAGTTGACCCATATATCGGCCGCTGATTTGGCCATGGGTGTTTCTTTCGTGCAGGCTTACAAGGATTTTGAACACTGGTGCGGTGACGATGCCGTGCTTTTGACCTGGGGCTCCGATGATATTGTGATGCTTCGTGAAAACCTCAAGTTATTCGGTCTGCCCGGTACGATTAAACATACCTGGTATGATGCGCAGCTTATTTTTGCGTATTTGCAACATGGCAATACCCAGCAAGTGGCACTAAGCAAAGCCATGGAAGAGCTTGATATCAAACAGGATGAGTTGAATGCTCATGATGCCTTGAATGACTCCATTTTCACAGGCTATATTTGTAAAGCGATTGCGCTAGACCAGGGGATTGCTCAGTACGAACAAATTTCCAAAAATACCTATTCGCAGGCCTACTTTCCGGAACCTATCAGTTTTTTATTTATGAAAACTTCGGTGATAAACGCAAAGTGTTGCACGATAATAAAGTGCGTCGCGCTCATTGTCCGGAATGTCAGTCCTTGTTGACAACCAATAAAATTCAACGCTTAAGCGGCGATAAATTTTTGAGTATCGGCCGATGTCCTTACCACGGGTTATTCGGTGTCCATTGGCGCATCGGTAAATATATGAAACGCAATCGTGAGCTTAGCTATTATGTAACTAAGACATTAACGGCGGCACCACCTGAACTTCAAAATTTATATGAAGAACGGGCTGAGTTAAATCGTCAAAAAGAGGAAGCTTATTTGGCCCGCATGGCGGCTAAACAGGCAGAAGAAGACGCAAAGCAGCAGTTTATTAATACTACGGATAAAAAATAATAGTTTATTAATAGCCGGATAAAATTTAAATGAAAATAATTTACAGTTGAGATGTAGAAATTTTTCAATTGATGTATAATATATACAGCTGAATCGGCCGCTACAGGCCGATTCGTAATTTCACTTAGGAAGGATGATACTATGGAACGAAAATATGCTTGGCATGAATATACCGAAGCCGACACTCAGGCTATGGAAGCTTTATGCAAAGAGTATCGTGACTTTTTGGATAACGGCAAAACGGAACGGGAATGCATTGAACAAACAATTGCGAAAGCGGAAGCCGTTGGTTATAAAAATTTAAAGGATTTCCAGAACGATGGTCAACCGATTAAAGCGGGCGATAAAGTATACGCCGTACACATGAATAAAATCATTGCTTTATTCAATATCGGTACCGACTCTTTGGAACAAGGTTTCAATATCTTAGGTGCTCATATCGATTCGCCGCGCCTTGATGTTAAACAGAATCCGTTCTATGAAGATAAGAACTTGGCCTTCTTTGATACGCACTATTACGGCGGTATCAAAAAGTACCAGTGGGTGGCTATGCCCCTTGCTTTACATGGCGTCGTTGTGAAGAAAGACGGCACGAAAGTAACTCTTTCCATCGGTGAGAAAGATACGGATCCGGTATTCTGCGTAACCGACTTATTGCCTCATTTGGGCCAGGAACAGATGGAGAAAAAAGCGGCCAAAGTGATTGAAGGGGAAAACCTTGATTTACTCATCGGCAGCCAACCTGTTAAAGGTGAACTTAAAGACGGCGTAACCAAGTTCTTGAATGATATTTTTGAAAAAGAATACGGCTTCACCGAAGAAGATTTATTGTCCGCCGAACTTGAAATCGTACCGGCCGGTCGTGCTCGTGAAATGGGCTTTGACCGCAGCATGATTTTGGCTTACGGCCAGGACGACCGCGTTTGTGCTTACACTTCCTTAGCGGCTATGCTGGAAGTAGATAAAGTAAAACGCACTACCTGTACTTTATTGGTAGATAAAGAAGAAATCGGTTCTGTCGGTGCTACGGGCATGCAATCCCGTTGGTTTGAAAATGTGGTAGCTGAATTATTGGCCATGGCCGGTAATAAGTCGCCATTGGCCGTGCGTCGCAGCTTGGAACGGAGCCGCATGTTGTCTTCCGACGTAAGTGCCGGTTTCGATCCATTGTATGCATCCGCCTTTGAAGCTAAAAACGCCGCATTCCTTGGCAAAGGTGTTGTATTTAACAAATTCACCGGTGCTCGCGGTAAATCCGGTTCCAATGACGCCAATGCGGAATACATGGCTTTATTCGCCGTATTATAGATGATAATAATGTTAATTTCCAAACGGCTGAACTCGGTAAAGTAGACCTTGGTGGCGGCGGTACCATTGCGTACATCATGGCGCTTTACGGCATGAACGTTATCGACTGCGGCGTGGCTGTGCTCAGCATGCATGCACCTTGGGAAGTAACGAGCAAAGCGGACGTATATGAAGCTAAGAAATGTTATGTAGCCTTTTTAAAAGCCGACGGCGTGGAAGGAAATCTATAATGGGTAATATCAGTCAAGGTAAGACCAGTAAACCGACGGTGCGCATTGATATTTTTGACATTGAAGAAGACAAGGCGCAACAATATTTGAAGGACCGTGAAGAATGCGCTACTGCCGCGGAAGCGGTAATGGCGAAGTATTGTCAGACTGTTAAGCGTGAAACCCTTGATCCGACGGAAGGCCAAGGCGTAGTAGGCTATTATAAAACGGGTGAAATCCTCATGCAAGTTTTGCTTGATCCGTTTGAAATTCCGGTTATGAAAGTAGCCATCGGCCGCGGTAAATTGGAAGAGTATATTTTGGCGGCCAACAGTTTGACTCATGAAATGCTCGAACAGCTGGCTAAGGAGGACGAAAACTAATGTTATTGGTACAATATCCGACTTGCACAACTTGTAAAAAAGCAAAAAAATATTTGGAAAGTCATAATATCAGTTTTGATGACCGCAATATTAAGGAAGAAAATCCGACAGCTGAAGAACTTGGTCTTTGGCAACCGAAGAGCGGTAAAGACGTTAAGGCTTTTTCAATACGTCCGGTCAGGTTTATCGCAGTGAAAATATTAAAGATAAATTGCCCACTATGAGTGATGAAGAAAAATTGGCTTTACTTGCTACGAATGGCATGCTCGTAAAACGTCCGTTATTAATCCTTGATGATGAAGTGCTGGTAGGTTTTAAAGAAGCAGAATGGGAAGCGGCACTTAAACGGAATGGCTATTTGAAGTAGTTGACAATCCTGTGGGCGTCATTTATAGGCCTCTTTGATGAATTTTCTTTCATTTTCCTATTGAAATAGGCAAAGAAACAGGCTATAATAGTTGCAATATCCCGTGTAGATGGATATGTGTAGTATGGTAGAAGGGAGCATTTTATTATGTGGAAGAAACGTGTAGTAGTGGCAGCGGCGGCAGCTTTGATGCTGTAGGTTTACTCGCCGGCTGTGGTAGTGACAGTAGCAATGATAGCGGTGCGAACAAAACGTACAAAGTAGGGGTCGTTCAACTCGTTGAACATCCGGCGCTTGATGCGGCCAACAAGGGATTTGTTGACGGCTTGGCGTCTAAAGGGTTTAAAGATAATGTAAAAATCGATCAGCAGAACGCTCAGGCGGACCAGTCGAATTTGAACAGTATTGCCCAGCGTTTTGTGGCAGATAGAGATGATTTGGTGTTGGCTATTGCAACGCCGGCTGCTCAAGCTATGGCAAATGCAACCAAAGATATTCCAATCTTGGGTACAGCCATTACCGATTATGTCCAAGCTAAATTAGTAAAAAGTGATGAAAAACCGGGCACTAATGTGAGTGGTACGACTGATATGAATCCGGTAGAAAAACAGGTGGACTTAATTACTCGTATTTTACCGAATGCTAAGAAAGTCGGCATTATCTACAGTGCCAGCGAAGTGAATTCCCAATTACAGGCAGAACGCATGAAGAAACATGCTCAGGAAAAAGGCCTTGAAGTTGTGGAAATGACGGTTCAAAATGTGAACGATATTCAGCAGGTCGCACAAAACTTGGTAACACAGGGTGTTGAAGCTATTTATGTACCTACCGATAATGTAGTTGTATCGCTATGCCTAACTTGGTTAAAATTACCGATGCCGCTAAAATTCCGGTATTCCCGGGTGAAGACAATGTGGTAAAAATTGGCGGTTTAGCGACTTACTCCGTTGATTACTACCAATTGGGCTTCCAAACCGGTGTAATGGGGGCTAAAATCCTATCCGGTGAAGCTAAAATCGAAGATATGCCGGTTGAAAGTCAAAAAGAATTCAAATTGGTTATTAACCAAGATGTGGCTAATCGTTTAGGCATTACTATTCCGGCCGACGTTTTGCAAGAAGCCGGTAAATAAATATCCTGATTAAAAAAGGGAATAGCCCGATTTTAAACTAAAGGGTAAATAATTAACCTAATACATAAAAGAAAAGGGCTTCGGCCTTTTTCTTTTTATAGATGGAGGAAACATGGAAAACCTGATTATTTCTACATTAGGCCAAGGCCTGTTATGGTCACTGTTGGCTATCGGCGTATTTATTACGTTCCGTGTATTGGATATTGCCGATTTAACCGTTGAAGGGAGCTTCCCATTAGGCGCAGCTATTTCCGTTACACTCGTTGTGGCCGGCGTGAATCCGGTTGTATCGATTTTAGCAGCCGCCGTGGGCGGTATGCTCGCCGGTGTGGTTACGGGCTTGGTTCATACTAAGCTTAAAATTCCGGCCCTCTTAGCCGGGATTCTTACCATGATTGCATTATACTCGGTGAATCTTCATGTCATGGGGAAAGCGAATGTGTCCTTATTGCGCATGGACACAGTATATACCTATTTGGAAGCCATGAATATTTCCGCTACCTGGCTTTGGCCATCGTAGGCTTATTGGTAGCTTTTTTATCCGGTCTATTTTTATTCTGGTTCTTCGGGACGGAAATCGGGGCCGCCATTCGTGCCACCGGCGTGAATCCGCAAATGATTCGTGCCCAGGGCGTGAATACGGATACGATGATTGTATTGGGCTTGCTTTTATCTAATGCGTTTGTAGCTGTAGCCGGTGCCCTCGTAGCACAAGGAAACGGTTATGCCGACGTAGGCATGGGCGTAGGCACCATCGTTATCGGTTTGGCTTCGGTTATCATCGGGGAAGTTCTCTTCGGCACCCGTTCTTTTGTGAAAAGTTTAACGGCCGTAGTGCTCGGTTCCGTTGTGTACCGTATCGTTATTGCCATTGTATTATACTTAGGTATGCCGCCAAATGATTTGAAATTATTTACGGCGTATTGGTTGCCATCGCCTTGTCCTTACCGACATTGAAGGCGAAATGGCAGAGTCGCTAAGGAGGGCTACCTATGTTAGAAGTTAAACAGATTGTCAAAACATTCTTTAAAGGTACGGTCAATGAAAAAGTGGCTCTTCATGGCGTTGATTTACGCTTGGAGTCCGGTGATTTTGCTACCGTTATCGGCGGTAACGGGGCCGGTAAGAGTACCTTGTTGAATTCCATTGCCGGTGTATTTCCCATTGATTCCGGATCCATTCATATTAATGATACGGATATTACGAAAATGCCGGAATACAAACGAGCGGCGTTTATCGGCCGTGTATTCCAGGACCCTATGCTTGGTACGGCGGGGAACATGCAAATTGAAGAAAATCTTCTTCTCGCTTTGCGCCGTGGTAAACGGATGGGCCTTAAATGGGCGTTCGTACCGAAAGAACGGGAATTGTTCCGTGAACGTTTATCCCTCTTAGGCCTTGGTCTCGAAGACCGTTTGACGGCTCGTATGGGCTTATTGAGCGGCGGTCAGCGCCAGTCCATTACCTTGTTAATGGCCACCATGCTTCGTCCTGAGCTGCTATTGCTCGATGAACATACGGCAGCCCTTGATCCTAAGACGGCTGAAAACGTGTTAACGTTGACGGATAAACTCGTTAAAGAGCATAATCTGACAACCCTTATGATTACGCATAACATGCGTGATGCCTTGCGTTTCGGCAATCGTCTGATTATGATGAATAACGGACGCATTATCTTTGACGTGCGCGGCGAAGAGAAGAAGAAATTAACGGTTCAAGACTTATTGGAACGCTTTGAAGTGGCCGGCGATACTATTAGTGACCGTATGATGTTGGGAACCTAAAATTCAATCGTAATGAACAGTGGATGCCATTATATGGTATTTACATAAAATGAGTATCGTTGTACTTATAACGACGTATGTAAAGAGGGATTTTTGTAAAATCCCTCTTTACAATTATAGGGGCATATAGTATACTCATTAAGGTGCTATACGCACTGTTAACGCAAGCGAAGTATTCGAATCTCCAACGTTTACTTTGGCTTGTCGAGATTTTATTCGTAGTACAGGAGGACATAATAATGTTAACTACAGAAGCTAAACAAGCTATCATCAAAGAATTTGCTGTTCATGAAGGCGACACCGGATCTCCGGAAGTACAAATCGCGATTTTGACTAACCGCATTGTATACCTTACTGAACATTTGAAAGAACACAAAAGGATCATCACTCCCGTCGTGGTCTTTTGAAATTGGTTGGTCAACGCCGTAACATGCTTGACTACCTTCGTCGTAAAGACATTGAACGTTACCGTGCAATTCTTGAAAAATTAAACTTACGTAAATAATTGCGTTTCACGCGTTAGTTTGCGTAACTTAAAAAGCGGCCTTGGCCGCTTTTTTTATATAATAACTAATAAAACACTTTTATTTTATGAGATAATCATTTACAATAATAGAGAATGTAAAAATTGTAGAAGAGTAACTCAGAGGAGGAATCGGAATGGAACAATTCCAAATGGATCTTGCCGGTCGTACCCTAACTATTGAAACAGGGGAATTGGCAAAACAAGCAGGCGGTGCAGCCTTAGTACGTTATGGTGATACGGTCGTATTGGTAACGGCTACGGCATCCAAAGAAGCCAAAGACATTGACTTCTTCCCATTGACTGTAGATTATGAAGAAAAAATGTATGCGGTAGGCCGCATTCCGGGGGGCTTCGTTAAACGTGAAGGTCGTCCGCCGGAAACAGCTATTTTGCACAGCCGTTTGATTGACCGTCCGATTCGCCCATTATTCGACAAAGGTTGCCGTAATGAAGTGCATGTATGTGCTACCGTATTGTCCGTAGACCAGGATAATGCACCTGAAATTTGCGGTATGATTGGTGCGTCCGCAGCTTTGGCTTTGTCCGACATTCCTTGGGCAGGTCCAATCGCCGGTGTACGCATCGGCCGTGTAAACGGTTCTTTTGTAATTAACCCAACCGTAGCACAACTTGAAGCTACTGACTTAAATGTAGTCGTAGCGGGCACAAAAGATGCTATCTTGATGGTAGAAGGCGGTGCGCAGGAAGTAGCGGAAGACGTACTCTTAGACGCTATCATGGCGGCTCATGAAGAAATTAAACGCATCGTTTCTTTCCAAGAAGAAATGGTAGTCGTGGCAGGCAAAGAAAAACGCGTATTGCCAACACATGCTTTAGATGAAGATATTTTGGCAGCCGTTAAAGAATACGCACATGATGCCCTCGACAAAGCCGTACGTTGTGCCGATAAACAACAACGCGATGCACAGCAGGATGAAGTATATGCTGATACACGCGCTCATTTTGAAGAAATCTATCCTGAAAACATGGATGATGTAAATATGGCGCTTGAAAAAATGACGAAAGAAATCGTTCGTCATATGATTACGGTTGAAAAAATCCGTCCGGACGGCCGTCAGTTGGATGAAGTTCGCCCAATCAGCGTACGTGTAGGTGTATTACCACGTACTCACGGTTCCGGTTTATTCACTCGTGGTCAAACTCAGGTTCTTAATATCTGTACCTTAGCTCCATTGTCTGAAAAACAGACGATTGACGGTATCGGTATTGAAACGGAAAAACGTTATATTCACCACTATAATTTCCCATCCTATTCCGTAGGGGAAGCTCGTTCCTCCCGCGGTCCGGGACGTCGTGAAATCGGTCACGGTGCCTTGGCTGAACGTGCTTTATTGGCCGTTTTGCCAACAGAAGAAGAATTCCCATACGCTATGCGTCTTGTATCCGAAGTATTGGAATCTAACGGTTCCAGCTCCATGGCCAGCGTGTGCGGCAGCACCTTGTCCTTGATGGACGCCGGTGTGCCTATTAAAGCACCGGTAGCCGGTATTGCTATGGGTCTTGTAACTCAGGGTGAACATTACACGATTTTAACGGATATTCAAGGCATGGAAGATGCTTTGGGCGATATGGACTTCAAAGTAGCCGGTACGGCGAAAGGCGTTACCGCTATTCAGATGGATATTAAAATTTCCGGTTTATCCCGTGAAATCTTAAAAGAAGCATTGGAACAGGCTCATAAAGGCCGTATGCACATTATGGGCAAAATGCTTGCTGTTATCGATGCACCGCGTGATAATATGTCCCCATGGGCTCCGCGCATTATTACCATGAACATCGACCCTGACAAGATTCGTGACGTAATCGGTCAAGGCGGCAAAGTAATTCGCGGTATCATCGAAGAAACCGGTGCTAAAATCGATATTGAAGATGATGGCACTATCTTCATTGCTGCTGTTGAAGAAGCGGCGGCTAATAAAGCGATTGAAATTATTACCAACTTGACGAAAGAAGTTGAAGTGGGTGAAGTTTACCTCGGTAAAGTAACCCGTCTTATGAACTTTGGTGCCTTTGTTGAAGTATTACCGGGCAAAGAAGGTTTGGTACATATTTCCAAATTAGCTAAAGAACGTGTTGAAAATGTGGAAGATGTTGTCAATGTGGGCGACGAAATTATGGTTAAAGTTATCGAAATTGATAAACAGGGTCGTATTAACTTGTCCCGCAAAGATTGCTTAAAATAACTATCACTTGAAAGAGGAGTCCTTAGATGGATATACGTGGATTTGAAGTTGTATCACAGTTTGAAGATAAAGATATAGCTTTACCAAGACGGAAAACAACGGAAAGCGCGGGCTACGATATTGAATGTGCGGAAGCCGTAACAATTGCGCCCGGCGAAATGAAGTTGGTGGCTACAGGCCTCAAAGCGTTTATGAATTACGATGAATATTTGGCGATTCATATTCGTTCCAGCATGGCTATTAAACGGCACCTTATGCTCGTGAATAGTACCGGCATCATTGACAGTGATTATTATAATAATGAAGAAAACGAAAGGTCATATTCTGATTGCCCTTATTAATATGGGGAAAGAAGAAGTTCAGCTTGAAAAAGGCGAACGCGTGGCCCAGGGCATTTTCTCCAAATATTTAATCGCTACCGATGACGATGCCACCGGTATCCGTAAAGGCGGTATCGGCAGTACCGGTAATAATTAGGTAATAAAACTCCATGACACTACGCTCAGCTTGCTGAGTGTGGTTGCCGTGGAGTTTTTTGTTATATTTTGAGTTCAGCCATAGAAATGGCTCTTTGTCAAATTTTGGGGCGCTAAAGAGTCTATGCACTTTGAGGAAGGACATGCGACATAACTGTTGCGTGTCCTTTTCTTGCATTGATGAATAAAATCCGGTTACGGAAGTAGTGGAAGTTCCGTATCCCAAAAGAGCAACGTTTTAAAACTTTAATTTTGTTATTGCAACCCTCGGTAAAGCCGTTTGAATATGGTAAGGTTAAGGCATTAATAATTTCGTCGCTCCAAGAGGAGAACGTTTTTAAGAGGGATTGAAATTCAGATAGTTCAGAGTCAAAAACTAATGAAA
>ENA-OQIC01000498-OQIC01000498.1-human-gut-metagenome-genome-assembly--contig:-NODE-498-length-17158-cov-1.805649_pt1 | contig 17158 bp, 15 predicted proteins | sample MGYA00242572_ERZ504736 | MGnify/ENA primary metagenome ERZ504736 (study PRJEB26092, sample SAMD00036201) | human gut metagenome | host: Homo sapiens | study: EMG produced TPA metagenomics assembly of... | reverse complement strand
GGCGGAAATGTTGAATGTCTTTTTGCTCTTGGCTTTGCCTGTGGATGCACTGAAATTGCCCAACGTGCCGATAGTAGAACCGTTCACCCAAAGAATTTCGGGCGGTACTTCATAAGTGTCCGTCACCTTTAGACGAATGGTTTTCCAAAGGGCTGCAAAATCTTCTTTCGTCATGGCTGTACCTTGTCCGATTTCCTCTTTCGTCTTGTTTTCCATAGCCATTATTTCTTTAGAGGACGGTTAAGGATATACTTCTGCGCTTCCTGCTCTATCTGCGCCTGCGTCTTCACCGGGTTCTGACGCAACCATGCTTCCAGCTCAGCCTTTTCAAAATAAAGCATTTTGCCCTGCGGCTTGTAATGGGGTATCAAGTTACCCGAAGTCAGCTTGTACAGGTAACTTTTAGAAAGGTTCAAGAACCTGCTCGCTTCATCGAAGCTAAGCACGTTCTTTGAAAGGAACAACATCTTTTCGAGTTCGGAAACTCTTAACTCCAAGTCTTTTTCCATATCGTTTGGGATTTTAGGTGAAACAATATGAAGGTGCGCACCTCGTCTTTTGTGTTAACGGGAGCAAAGTTAAGAGGTTGAAAATGAAGTCTAATTGACCTTTGTTTGAGCGTTCAATCTATGCTCAACCTTTTTGCAGTTGTTTGATGTATTTGTCTATGATTTCATATCCTTTCGGATAGATGTTCTTCGCCTGGTCTGTCGCAATCGACAAGTCAGTACGTGTAAGCGGTTCTCCTTTTATCTTCTTCAATATCAACTTGTTGTTTGCTATAACTGACTGCCACTCATAAACGATGTAGTTATAACAGCTGAGTTGCATCATTAGGTAAGCCAACAGACGGGTATTATTAACTTTCAATACACCGTCCAACTTACAGTTGAAAAAATCGGTAAGTATTTTGGTGCTGACAGTAGTAGTAAACATATTCGCTTCGTTCACACATTCAGTCAGAAGTTTGATTTCATTGGCTTTCAAAGTGGATTTGAAGGGATTGCTTTTACCCACAATCTTGGCTGGAGTGGTTTCTACACTTTCATCTTTTTCTTTTGGCAAGACTTGTTCTTGGGAGGCAATAGAATCTGTATAGTATTTGCTTTCCTGTTCTTGCAGAAAGTACAAATACTTGGAAAGTACCACAAGGCTAACAATGATGGAAAAATAAGGAAGTCGTTCATCATAGCAAGACGGTTCATGCAAATATGCGTCCATATCAAAATCAGAACAGCGGAAAACGATGTACTTTTTCCTCTCATTAGAGTTTAAGTCCTCAAAATAACCGCTTTCCCACAAAAAATCGGGAACATCCATATCCTGTACAATATCACGCACGACACGGTATTTTTGCTGAATGGCTACTATATTTTCGGTAACACGGAAAATTTCCTGCCGCAAATAATCCTTTAGCTGAGCCTGTGTCAGATATTCACGCTTTAAAAATAGTGCATCTACTTTAGTTTTATAGCCATGCGATACGCAACTATCTAATATCTTCTGTATCTCTCTGAAATTGGTTTCTATATGATTTTCCATAACTGTACCTTATATAATTTTGTTCTCAGATACAAATATAAGGTGGAAATCGCATTTTCCGAGAAAACATCAGCAATAATAAGACAGAAAAGAATGCATAAGAGTTAAGAAATCATAAAGATGAAAGGATGAAAACCACAAAAGTACACTCTATTCTTGTTTTTGTCGCTCAGTACACATTTAGTACGCCTTACAGAAAGGAAAAACCCTGATAATCAGTCGATTATCAGGGTTTATTAGTACCCAGAGCCGGGATCGAACCGGCATGGAAGTGAATCCACTGGTGTTTGAGACCAGCGCGTCTACCGATTCCGCCATCTGGGCATTTTTGATTAACCTTTTAGCTTTAGCAGTAGGTTTGTTTCTCAAATTGCGTTGCAAAGGTACAGCTTTTTTTAAACCCGCAAGCGTTTGGGTAAAAATTTTCAAATATTTTTTTCACAGTGGGAATATGTATGGGATTGTTTCGCATAGAAAGATTATTTCGTTACATTTGTAAACGTATAATCATAATAACAGCCAATATCATGAAAGATAATTATTGCGTCATCATGGGAGGCGGAATCGGTAGCCGTTTCTGGCCTTTCAGTAGAGAAAGTTACCCAAAGCAATTCCTTGATTTTTTTGGGAGCGGACGGTCTTTACTGCAAATGACATTTGATCGCTTCGCAAAAATCATCCCTACTGAAAATATATACATCGTTACCAACGAATCTTATGCGGACTTAATCAAGGAGCAGTTGCCGGAATTAGCGGAAGAACAAATACTTTTGGAACCGGCTCGTCGCAATACAGCCCCTTGTATCGCTTATGCGGCTTATCATATTAAGGCATGCAATCCGGAAGCCAATATTGTCGTAGCCCCTTCCGACCATCTGATCTTAAAAGAGGATGTTTTCTTGAGGGACGTTCAAAAAGCGTTGGATTTCGTGAAGAGAAACCGTGCGTTGGTCACCTTGGGCATCAAGCCTAGCCGCCCGGAAACAGGATACGGATATATCCAAAGCAGTGATACGGTAGTAGATGATTTCACCAAGGTAAAGACCTTTACTGAAAAACCGGATCTCGAGTTGGCAAAGGTATTTATGGAAAGTGGAGAATTCTTCTGGAATTCTGGCTTGTTCGTCTGGAACGTGAATACGATCTTGGAAGCGTTCTCTAAATATCTCCCGGATATCAGCAGCCGTTTCGATCTAGGTAAGGATAAATTTAATACCCCGGAAGAAAAAGCGTTCATCCAAGAGAATTTCCCTTATTGCCTAAATATATCCATCGACTACGGTATCATGGAGAAAGCGCACAACGTATATATGCTATGTGTAGATTTCGGTTGGGCCGACCTCGGTAGCTGGGGATCTTTGTTCGACCTAGCGAATAAAGACGAAAATGAGAACGCAGTATTGAAAAATAACGAGGCAATGCTATACGAATGCTCCGGCAATGTGATCGCATTAAATAACCCGAAACGTCTAGCCGTTATCCAAGGCTAAAAGATTGCATCGTGGCTGAGTCCGGAAACGTATTATTGATTTGTAAGAAGGATGACGAACAACGTATCAAACAATTCGTAGCCGACGCTAAAATCAAATACGGAAAAGAATACAACTAATTAAGAATTGAGAATTGAGAATTATCGGCAAGCGGTATTCATTCTCAATTCTCAATTTTCAACTTCTTAGCAAGATATCGTACAGGATACCACGCAGCCAAAAAGCCTATCGTTAATACCGTTACAAAGACTGTTATTATATCCACCGTGACTACACGTACTGGATAAGCCTCTATAATAAACGCTCCGGCAGCTTCCCCTAGTTTTATAAAGCCAAACTCTTGTTGTAGCAAGCAAAGTACAACCCCGATCAAGACTCCGATCAAAGCTCCAAAACCGGAGATCATCCAGCCTTCAAACAAGAAAATCCGACGGATCAGACTGTCATCAGCCCCCATATTACGCAGTGTACTCACATCCTCCTGTTTCTCGATCATCAACATGGATAAAGAACCCACCACGTTGAATAAGGCGATCGCCAATATAAAAGTAAGGATCAAGAAGGTCATCCATTTCTCGACTTGCATCATCTTGAAAGAAGCCTCTTGTTGCTCAAAACGGTCTTGCACGATATATTGATCACCTAGGATACGTTGAATCTCTTTCTTTACCGGAGCGATATCTCCGCTATCTTTCACCTTCAATTCCACCGCTGTCACTTCTTTATCATAATTAAATAAAGAACGGGCCAATGACAAAGGCACGATCATATATGAATCATCGTAAACCTGTTGGTCCGTACGAAAGACAGCACCGATATAAGCATATTCCAAATTGAAAGAAGAAGCCGGATTCGCCATGTTCACCTTCTCCTCCCGCTTCGGAGCGTAGATCTCTAGCGGAGAGACGAAGCCAGCGTTTATTCCTAGCGAGAAAGCCAATCCGATCCCCATATTCGCATAATTCGCCACCTCGTCATTCAGAAGGAACTTTCCATCGATCAAGATACTATCGATCTGCGCCAGTTTCTCATATTGCTCGTCTACACCTTTCAAGGTAGCTACACCCTGACGATCTCGATAACGGACCAAGGCATTGTCCTGCAATACCTCACTAAAACAAACAATGCCGGGCAATTCCCTCACCTTACGTATCTCTTCCGAGGTCGGGTCGAAAACCTTCCCTTTCCGAGGCATGATCTTCAACTCCGGATCAAAATTGCTGAAGAGAGAAGAGACCAAATCGTTGAAACCATTATAGACCGACAAGGCGCATACTAAGGCGATCGTGGCGACAACAACCCCGCATACCGATACCATCGATATGATATTTATGGCATTGTGCGACTTCTTCGAAAAGAGATATCGCCGGGCTATATAGAACGGAAGATTCAAGGCTCCTCTGATTACTTATGCAAAAGATTGTCGATATTCTCGATATAATCCAATGAATCGTCTATAAAGAAGCTCAATTCAGGAATCTTACGAACCTGCAAACGAATACGTTGCCCCAAATCAAAACGGATCGCTTTCGTATTGCTCCGTATAGCCTCCAATAGCTCTTGCGATTTATCCGACGGGAAAATGCTTAAATAAGCTCTCGCCACACTTAAATCCGGACTTACACGAACTACGCTGACAGAGACCAATACGCCATGCATTCCTTGCGTCTGCTTCTGAAATATATCACTCAACTCCTTCTGAAGAAGGCGTTCGATCTTTTGTAATCTAGTACTTTCCATACGCTTTATTATTTACTTTTTCCAGATCATCGTCAAGCCGTCACGTAAAGGAGGATCACCTTCTCTACCCGATCGTCTTGCTTAACCTTTTCATTAAAAACCAGTATTCCCTTCGTTTGTTTATCGGAAGGATGCACTTCTTCTACACTTACCGTCCCAAAGCGTATTATCCGCGAGAATCAAGCCGCCCGGACGGACCATCGGGAATACCAAATCATAATACTCGGAATACAGGCGTTTGTCGGCATCGATAAAAACCATATCGAACGTCTCATCCAAACGGGGGATAATCTCCATCGCATCCCCCAAATGGACTTTTATCTTGTCCTTATGTAGCGAGCGGGAAAGATATTTCATGATAAAATCCTCCATCTCGTCATTGATCTCGATCGTATGGATCAACGCCCCCTCTTCCATGCCTTCCGCCATACACAAAGTGGCATAAGACGTATAAGTCCCGATCTCCAAGACTCTTCTCGGACGAATCATCCGGCAAAACATCTTCAATATCCTACCCTGCAAATGCCCGGATAGCATACGCGGACGGAGAAGGTTCACATTGGCGTCGCGATTCAACGCCGACAGCAAATCCCCTTCTTCATCTATATGAGAAAGAATATACGCATCAATCTCGCCCGTAAACATTCCTCTTACTCTTTAAAAGTAGGCAACTGATATTGCGTGCCGGCATCCAGCACCTTTCCTACGTTGTTAATCTCCAAAAAGCTGGTACCGCCACCTTCGCCGAAGCTACCGCTCAAATACGCTACCATATCGTTGCGAGTGATACGTCCGCTATGGATCAGCTGGTTCAACGCATCATAGAAATATCCCCTACGACTGTCGTTGTACGCTGATGAACCGCCCATACCCCATAAGAAAGACCCAACATACGCATCACACGAGGATTATAGCATATAGCGAACACAGTAGAGGTTCCGCGGAAAGCGGCCAGATAACGTGCCGTACGACCCGTATAACTATCCGTGATAATCGCCTTCACATGTAATTTAGAAGAAGACTTAACGGCTTGTTTCGCCAAGAAAGAAGTCACGTCTAAATCATTCCCCTCGATCGGCACACGGATATCATTCGCAGAAAGCTTGGTCTTCTCGCTTCACGAGCCACTTTCGTCATGGTCTGTACCGCCTCGATCGGATATTTTCCATAAGCCGTCTCACCGCTTAACATCAAAGCATCCGTACGATAATAAATAGCGTTGGCGATATCCGTAACCTCGGCACGAGTAGGACGAGGATTATTAATCATGGAATGAAGCATTTGCGTAGCCACGATAACCGGCTTCTTCACCTCCACGCATTTACGGATCAGCATACGCTGGATACCCGGGATCTTCTCAGCCGGAACCTCGATACCCAAGTCACCACGAGCGATCATGACGCCATAAGCCACTTCCAAAATCTCCTCGATATTGTCTACACCCTCTTGATTCTCGATCTTAGCGATAATCTTGATAGGGCTGTTACGCTCGTCCAAGATACGTTGGATATCCAATACGTCCTGTTTGTTGCGAACAAATGAGTGAGCGATAAAATCGAGATCATGATCGATCGCCCAAAGGATATTATTACGGTCTTTCTCAGTCAACGAAGGCAAATTGATACGTACGCCCGGCACATTCACGCTCTTGCGGCTACCTAGCGTAGCGTCATTCTGGATCTCGCAAAGCAAACAATCGCCGGATTTCCCGGTAACCTTCATTTCCAGATCACCATCATCGATAAGGATGTCGCTGCCAATCGCCAAATCGTTCACGAAATTCTTATATGACACACAAATACAATCATGCGAAGTTTCCTGATCGGGATTACCGATTACCTTCACGATCTCTCCAGTCTTGAAAGGGATCGGTTCCTTGTTTACCGTCGTCGTGGTACGTACTTCCGGCCCCTTTGTATCCATCAAGATACCGATACGGTCGGATACGGTACGGACGTTATTTACCACACGGGTCAACCCCTCTTCCATCATGTGAGCCGTATTCAGGCGCACCACATTCATTCCCGCTTTATATAACGCCTCAACGAACGCAACGTCGCAGCGCTGGTCGGAAACTGTAGCAACAATCTTCGTATGCTTTAACATATACCTTAAATTATTATAACCTAATTATTAATTCTATTTGATAACCTACTAAACCTTCTATCACATAAACGATTCGATCGCCAACCGATACGAATCCAGCCCAAACCCAAGAATCACTCCCCTGCATGCCGCCGATATCATCGACACATGACGAAACGATTCACGGGCATGCACATTCGAGATATGCACTTCCACGACTGGCGTAGTAACCGCCTTGATAGCATCGTGCAACGCAATGGAAGTATGCGTATAAGCGCCGGCGTTCAACACGATACCGTCATATTCAAAACCCACCTCATGGATCTTGTTAATTATCTCTCCTTCCACATTACTTTGATAATAAGATATCTCACACTGAGGAAAGCGGGCACGTAACTCGCTCAAATAGTCCTCGAACGAGGCATTTCCGTATACTGTCGGTTCTCGCTTGCCCAACAGATTCAAATTAGGGCCATTGATGATCTGAATCTTCTTCATTCTTATTGTAAGTTTATTACCTTTGTACCGCCCGTTGAGGCCGGAATTATCCGGCAAAGGTAAGGATTTTATTTGACACATTCATAACGACATACCGACAATGCGACAAGGAAAAGATATAATAAACCGATATAACACCTATTTACGGTTAGAAAAATCGCTCTCAGCCAACTCCATCGACGCCTATTTGACAGATCTTGACAAATTGCTACGTTTCGCAGAGGATGAGAAAAAGGACGTTAAGGAGATCAGCTACGACGACTTGCAACAGTTCATCGCCCAATTACGTGACATCGGTATCCATCCCCGATCGCAAGCACGCATCATCTCGGGTATCAAATCGTTCTATCGTTTCTTATTGCTTGACAATTATATAACAAATGATCCGACCGAATTGTTAGAGTCTCCCAAGATCGGATTGAAGCTGCCGGAAGTATTAACCGTCAACGAGATAAATAGCATTCTCGACACGATAGACCTCACGCTTCCCGAGGGACAGCGGAACCGTGCGATGCTGGAGGTTTTATATAGTTGTGGACTGCGCGTATCGGAGCTTACTGGCCTGCGTTATTCGGATATATATCCCAAGGAAGGTTTCATCCGGGTAGAGGGTAAAGGAAGCAAACAACGGCTTGTTCCTATCTCCGAAGTTGCTTTGCGGGAAATTAAAAACTATCTGTATGACCGGAATTCGGTCGTGGTTAAAAAAGGCTTCGAGGATATTTTATTTCTAAGCCGGCGAGGGACGGCCCTCTCCCGTATCATGGTATTTCATATCATCAAGCAACAGACGGAGGCCGCCGGTATCCATAAAAACGTAAGTCCCCATACCTTCCGTCATTCTTTCGCCACCCACTTGCTGGAAGGCGGCGCCAACTTACGCGCTATCCAAGAGATGCTGGGGCATGAGAAAATCACCACCACCGAGATATATACACATATCGACCGGGAATTCCTTCGCAAAGAGATACTGGAACATCATCCGAGGAGCAGGCCAAGAACTTAAAAGAACCGATCCTGCTCCGCTAGCAAAGCCTCAAGGATGTCATAAATTATTTATTTCCTCCTCTGACAAACCAGTATAACGCACGACCATTTCCATCGAAAGCCCATCAGACCGCATACGCCGAGCTGTTTCTAGACGTTCTTCCACACGGCCTTCTTCTCGACCTTCCGCTAATCCCTCTTCCCGTCCTTCAAACTTAGCAGTGCTCAACACGTCATTCTGGATCATAATCGCATTCAGATGTTCGTCATAAGCATAACGTTCCTCGGGAGACATTGAGTAATAGCGTAATTTCTCTCGTGCCTCTTCCAAGCCAGGGGCTGTCGTTTCGGAAGTTATGATCCCATCTTTCAAGTATCGCACCCATTCCTCCAAGGGGGTCACGGCCACCTTATCAAACTCATTCACCCGGACCAATATATACTCCGGAAAGATCTCCGAGGGAAGACGCTTGACGATCGCACCCCTCTCCTTGGTATTTACCTGTAAATGATCATGGGTATGCACGCCGACAAATTGGTTCTGCCCGTGATACAGATAATCGGTTCCTACGCCTATATCAAAATAAAGGATACTGATAGAATAGACCTTTTTCACCCCGGAATAGTCCTGTCCCAAATGAAGATGCTCGGTGACGGCTTTCGCCACGCCATAGAGCACACGTTCCAAATAATAAAGCTCGCGGGTATTCTGGATCTCGATAAGGATGATATCTCCCTTTGTGTTCTTAGCCTTGATATCCACCCGATTGAATTTATCATCGGCCATTTGCTGGTTTCCCTCACTCTCCAATATCTCCTCAATCTTGATCTGCTCGCCCAAGAACACGGTAAGAAAGCCTTCTAGCACTCCGAAATTCGCTTTTTGCCGGAGTAGGCGTTTGATGGCCCAGTCGAAACGGATATATCGATCTTGTAATTCCTTCATATACTTCTCCTCTTTTTCTGTTTTCTTTTCCATAGTCATATCATGTTTTAGTTACCCCACTATTGGGTGGCTTCAAATGTACATAAAAAGATCTGGAATACAAGCCTATCCCATCTAAAAAGAAATGTCCCTTCTTTTTGGATCCGTAAGTGAATAGCCAACGAACGGGATCGTAAGCGGTCGCAAATGGGTATTCGTGTACCGTTATTACTCTATTTTAATCTCATATTTTATCGATTTAAACTATTTACTTAAAGACAAAAAACATGGATGTGGACAAATGATCACACATCCATATCTAATTATCAACAAATTAAAAGCTATCAGGTTCTCCTAAAATGAACAAATGTAAATACAGCTCAATTCTTAGAAATGAGGGTTCTGTACCAAATGGCCATCCGACTTATCAATCTCCGACTGAGGGATCGGTAAGTATTTCTTTGTATCATCCCAACCTTTGATAAAATCTTTTGCTTGGTTCGTACGTACTAAATCCCAATAACGAATACCTTCCATCGCAAACTCATAACGGCGTTCCTTATAGATATTATCCAATGAAACCACCGGAACCTTATAATCATCCCCCATCGCACGTTTAACGACTCTCGCATAATAATCCTGTGCCTCGCCTACGCTACCTCCACTTCTCAACAAAGCTTCCGATGCCATCAATAATACGTCGGAGAAACGAATTACACGGTAATTGTTCTTATAATTCAGCGCTTCCGTGCCAACCGTAGAAGAATACCCCGCACGAGGATGATATTTGCGTACGCTATATCCTGTATATTGATTCACATCCGAGCTAACCGTCCCGCCTTCCGCTCTAAACTCCTCATGATCTATGATTGTTGTCCACTTTCTAGGATCATTTGGTAAAAACGCATCATTCAATGCTTTTGTTACAGGCGCAAAACCCCAACCTTCCACATATACATTATTAGGATCTTTCAAACCTCTGGCTCCTAGCATTATTATATCGGAGTTACCTTGATTAGCCTTGCCTGCCCAATCATTCGAGTTCCCGATTTCCGTATAATTGAACTTCAAAACAGATTCTTTGCACCATTCATACTCATCATCAAAAAGAACTTTATAATCCGGGATCAAATCATATTGATAGGCAGGATCGGTAATTAGTTCTTTCAATCGGCTGGCGATCTCCTTCATTTTAGTATCATCATTCTGATATAGAACGATACGTGCTTTCATCGCGATAGCGGCACCATTCGTAGCTCGTCCTTTCTCATTAGCCGGGACTATCTTAGGTAACTTCCCAATAACATTATTATCTAAATCCTCGATTAATTTCGCATAGACCTCATCCGGCTGTAACTGAGGGACAGTTGTTATATCATCCAACCCCAAATTCGTCTCGTAATACGGTATGTATCCAAAGAAACGCCACAACTGGAAATAATAAAATACACGCAAGAAATGAGCCTCAGCCACATAACGATCACGAAGCTCCTCCGACATCGTCCCCTCCGGAAGAAGAGGGCATTTCTCTATCACGATATTCGCACGGTTCACACCCTCATACGAACGCCCCCATAAACCCTCGGGTAAGTTTGTCGGTGTCACCCAATTGGTAAAATCATTCACTCGCTGCAACTGCGGTTGATCCGAGACCGTCGATCCACCGGTCTCCGCATCATCCGACATGATATTACTTACCAGTCATAAGAGCTATACGCATTATAAGCGTTCCATTTCAACGGGTCATAGGCAGCGACCAATGCCTCGGTCAAATCCTCCTGTGTCTTGTAATAATCCGTTTCGATAACCTTATTCGTCGGAGACAACTCTAAAAATCATTGCAGCCACTTAGTCCGAATACAACGGCTAGCAGATAAATATATTTATTCATAACACTAATTTTAATGATTAAAATGTCAAATTCAATCCAAATGTATAAACCCGGGCTTGAGGATATACACCCTTATCTATACCCATTGTCGAACCGATTTCCGGATCCATTCCCTTGTATCCCGTAATAGTCAACAAATTATCGAACGACGCATAAAACCTCAAGCGTTGTATATAAGCTTTTCGGGTCAACTGGGCCGGCAGCGTATAACCTACCTGTAAATTACGTAAGCGCAAGAAAGAAGCATCGTGAACCAACAAAGTAGACGGACGGAAGTTCTTAGGCGTATCACCCAAGACAATCCTTGGCATCGAATTGGAGGTGCCCGGTCCTGTCCATCTTTCCAAAGCATCCGACGTATAATTGACCGCCGCCAGCTCATAACGGCGTAACGCATCGAAAACATCCGCCCCGAAAGAACCTTGGAAAAAGGCACTTAAATCAAAGCCATTCCAATCAGCCGCAACAGTAAGTCCAACTATCCAATCCGGATTAGGTTTGCCTATCATCGTACGGTCCTCGTTATCATCGCTGATCACACCGTCTCCATTCAAATCCTCAAATTTCGTATCACCGGGTACCGCATTCGGTTGTATAGGCTTACCGGTAGCAGGACTGATATAGTTATCGATCTCCTCTTGTGTCTGGAAAACCCCAATCGCCTTATATCCGAAGAAATAACCGATCGGATAACCATTTTGGTTCCTTGATACCGTACCTAAAGTCGGTAAACTCTCCTTATCGATATATCCTGTTTGATTTCCTAGATTCTTGATCTCATTCTTCACATAAGAAGCATTCGCCAAGAAAGACAGATTCACTTTATCTACACTTAATTTATAACCGACTTCAAGCTCGATACCTTGGTTGGTCAATGTCCCGACATTCGACAAAGGCGAGCCACTTCCCACATATAGGGGTATCGGACGCTCCATCAACATGTCTTTTGTATCTTTCTTGAACCAATCAAAACTGAAAGAAAGGGAGTTATTAAAGAAGCGGGAATCAAATCCAAAGTCCAATTGCTCCGAGGTTTCCCAACGCAAATCAGGATTGGCCAAAGAAGTAGGTTTTGTTCCGCTATGGATGACACCGTTCGAACTTGCCCCGAAACTATAGTTATTTCCTCCGGTCATCGTCGTAGTATATCCAAACGACCCGATTTTCTCATTTCCGTTTTGGCCCCAGCTTCCGCGTACTTTTAAGAAATCGAACCATCCCGGTTTATTTTCCATGAAAGGCTCGTTAGTCAACGTCCAGCCGCGGAGACAGAAGGGAAATAAGCATATTGATTATTCCGGCCGAAGTTAGAGGAACCGTCCCGACGAAGGGTTAACTCTAGCATATACCTTTCGTCATAATTATAGTTTAATCGTCCGAAAACGGACGCCATCCGATGCTCTGTCGCACCACCTTCCGAATGCTGATCGCCGGGAGAGGCACTATTGGTAAAATCGATCCATGCTTTATGATCATCTTCCGCTCGTAAATTCAATGCTGTTCCCTTTACCTTTTTACTATCATACCGTTCCATAGAGGTTCCCAGTAAAACGGCGAAATTATGTTTATCGATCGAACGTTTATAATTCAACGTATTCTCCCAAAGAAGCTTCATGCCACGATTCATCGTTTGCTCCACCCTCGATTTCTCAGTCTTGACCATATAACACAAATAGCTAACTGGGAACCAATTCCTTTCGCCCCAAAAAGCCATATCCGTGGAGAGAGAGGTCTTAAACGTAAGATTCTCGAATACTTCCAATTCACCCCAAACAGAACCTACAAATTTATCCCAGTCCTTGTTATTGTTTAAGGTCTGCATCATAGCGACCGGATTCACGATCTCTTGATTCTCGATCACGTTATAGATGCGGCCTTCATCATCCTTGACATAGCCGGGATAATTTTTCTCGTAATAAGCGAGATCTTCCGCCGAAGGATTCTCCAGATAGACCGATTCGTTCGGTGGAGTCATCACCGCACTTGCTAACGGGCCGGAGAAGTTGTCATTCTCCGAAATACCTTTGGATATGATCCGTGTATATCCTAGGTTCGTACCGACCTTGAAACTACGGAAAAATTTATTCGCCTTATTCTCAAACACATTATAGGTATTGTTGAAACGTAAGCTATATCGTTTATAATCCGACTTATCTTTTCCTCCAACAATTCCTTCTTGATCTAAATAACCAAAAGAGAGGAAATAGCTTCCCTTATCACCACCCCCACTGATGCTCGCTTGATGATTCATGATCGGGCATTCTCGTTATAAATCTCATTCTGCCAGTTCGTCCCTACACCTGCTTTCGAAGGATCATCGTAAATAGGTCCATCCCGGCATTCACGTAAGCCTCATTCATTATTGTCTCATATTCGGTGGCATTCAAGACCGACATTTTTCGCCAAGGATTTTGCCAATCCGATTGAGAAATCATAATTGACAACCGCTTTTCCTTTTTCCCGCTCTTTGTCGTAACCAAAATAACACCATTAGCCGCACGCGAACCGTAGATAGCGGCTGAAGCGGCATCTTTTAAGACCTCGATAGATTGTATATCCTGCGGATTCAGATAATCGACACCTCCTTCAAGTGGCATTCCATCCACAATATATAAAGGGTTACTATCATTAATAGTTCCTGTACCACGGATACGGACTCTCGACTCGGCTCCCGGTTGTCCGGAATTCTGCATAATGCTTACTCCCGAAACCTTTCCCCGTAACACATCCTCTACCCGGGTAGGTGTCAGCTTCTCCAAATCATCGGAGGTGACCCGGCTTATGGCCGCTGTCATCACGCTCTTCTTCTGGACGCCATAACCAACCACGACCACCTCATCCAAGGCTTGCGTGTCCTCTTTCAAGACAACCTGCAAATCAGTCTGCGTACCGACCTTAACCGTATGGGAGAGATAGCCGATAAACGAGATTTCCAAGATATCGCCATTTTTCACATCTAGCGTAAATACACCATTCATGTCAGAGATCGTACCGGTAGTAGTTCCTTTTACGGAAATACTCGCACCGATAACCGGAGTTCCATTCGTATCCAAGATCGTTCTCGCAATTTTCTTACCGTTTGAGAAACTTCCATCGGATTTACATCAGGATGGGAAAGGCCGCTTGCCTCCAGATTGCCACTTAAGGAAGCGAGCAATAATGACCCGGCACATATCCAACGCCATCGCTGATCCTTACTTTTCTTTTTCATAAATTATTCGAATTTAAAGGTTTAAACAATATTCCTAACATTACTTTTTGGTTATTCGGACTCTGAGTATTTTCAAAAAAGGGGTAGCATTCCCCTCGACAGCACTCACGAGGAGTGCCGCCGTAGGAAATTGGATATAAAAGCTAACCTAACTAATTTAATGTATACTCAAAGTAATCCTTGAAAGAGGTTACCGCATCGCCTACTTTTAGATAACGGCGACTAAGTACTGGTTTCGCCCCCCCTTCTCATGATACTCGGCTATCAAAAGATAACCTCCTGCTTTTGAGGGCAATTTCAGAAGGCAAGGTTGAAGCCGCTTGCCAAAAGGTTCAATCACAATAGACTCTTCTTGTGTCGAAATAATAGTTCCTTTCTCGTCTAGTAGTTTCAAGAGAACTTTTCCTGACGAGTCTTTATTCAAGTCGTTCACCCCAACCAAGTTGAAGACTAAATCACTACCCGGTTTCAAGGCAGGGAGATGTTTTGTATAACGATGGTCCGTCAAGTCGATAAAGACCGCCGTTGGAGCGAAGCAATGCTTGAACCACCGGAAAGCCGGCGAAGGTTGCAAGTCCTTAATATCATTGATAAACCAATCTCCCGTGAAACCATAATTATTGGTCAGATGCAAAAGGCCAAGATTCCACCCACCGAGCGTTCTGAACGCAGCCACTCGGTCTCAAGCTGTAACCAATAGGCTTGCAATTCACGGCATTGAGCCGGAGTAGCGTTCTCGCGAGATAATAATTATAATTATTGAGTGTCAATTTCGAGGGCCGTCCATCACGCCATAACCAAATCCATCCGTACTCATTGACCAACTGAGGAACGCCCGCATCTAGTATAGAAGAGAAACCTACCCAATTCTCATGCAATGCACCTAAGTTATAGGGATTGTTTTTGAAGTAGTCGTTCAGTTCACTGGAATGCATCAACGTTAGCGCACGATATGGGTGTGGCTCATCCATCTCATCATTCGTTCCCATCTGATCAGATGTCATATAGCCGGCATCCCAGATCCGGGTCGGGTCTAATTCCTTTAGTTCGGGAATCAGCGTATTTCCTATATAACTGTCCCAATTCTCATTGATCGCATCCCAGATCACGATACTGGATGATTGCCATCGCTCCATACCCAATTCGTATACTCCTTACGTACCTGTTCATCCCATCCATGATTTTGCCAATAAAGCCACTCATTTTGCAATACGATGCCATACTCATCGCAAAGATCATACCAGAAGTCCGGAACAATACCGACACATATTCGCATAGCGTTCCAATCAATCGACTTTGGCAAGTCTATCATCAGCTTCTTCACCCATTCCCGATCCCAAGCCAACGCTTGACAATCCGGGTCCTCAAAGAAACGTTGAAGCGTGATATTGGAGCCTCGTAAGTAGAATTTATCCCCATTAAGCGTAAAGAATTTGCCTTTTCTCGAAAAATCACGCATCCCGAAGTTCACCGAATAACGATCTACAAGCTCATCTTGGTCATACACCGAGACCTCGCCTTCGTACAAGAAGGGGAGTCCGGAGTCCAAGCCTTCGGATTATCCAAAGAGATACTCGTTTCGAAATAAGTCCTATTATCCCGTTTAACCTCACCTTCAATCACTTCTTTCCAACCACCTGCCTGTGGTCTTCTCCTTGACACAGAACTCAATCTTACAAGAGTCCTTCATTTTATCCCCATACAACATTTGGGGTGGATACAAACTTCTCACCAAAGTCTTAACTGTCACCAATCCTTTAGCCAGAGAAGGTAGGAACAAAATCTTGTCGACCCGCATCTTACCGGTAGCCGTGATGAACACGTCGTCTCAGATTCCGGGTAGGTAATGGACTTTCTCCTTATCCGTACCACCGGCAGCCTCGCTAGGCAACCACGCCCGGTCGCCCACCTGAATTAAGATCTCATTGTCCGAGCCATATTTTACGGCACTCGTAATATTAAAATCCATTGGAGTATAGCATTCCATGAAAGACCCTACTTGATGTCCATTCACGAAGACTCGTGTAACGTATTGGCTTTTCTTTATCGTAAGGAATAATTGCTCATCCTTGAATTTCTCGTCGATAAATACTTTTCGCTTATACCAATTATACATTGGCGTATAATCTCTCTCCAAGAAATTAAACTGTTCCACCAACTCCACGCCGTCAGGCTTCTTGAAGAATTTCTCGTATTGAGAGATTTTCGGCCTAGCTAGATGCACCAATCCCGGAACCGGTATCTTACGGGTATATTTCCGTGGGGAAAAGCCTGTTCCGTCTGATCAAAATCCCATTCCCCATTTAATGAGATCGTTGTCCTCCCGTCATCGGCCCAAGCGAATACGGATAGGAAGCAACACATAATTAAAATTATTCTTTTCATGACATCCGATTTATTTAACTCTTTCACGAAGGCAAGTTACAATTATTAGAAACATAAACTTTTTAGAAATTTACCTCCTGCTTTTAGAATCTTATCAAATATAAGAATGATCGTAATACATACCATCCCAAGATTAAAGTCGTTTCAACAATTTGGCTGCTACCTCATTATTCTTCATGAGAGACGCATCAATCGGAGAAGAACGGATAATAGAAGTCAATCGTTTATGCCATTCCACATCTCGCCACATCCCAACAAACTGAGGCCCACAAAAATTACTGGTCGCTACACCGACCCACATACCCGTACGGGCCGCTGTAATAGCTCCTAACTCGCAAAGATCCTTTATCCAATCCCATTTCAATAAAGGCCAATCCTTATAATCCACCAATCCCCAACATTCT
>ENA-OQIC01000497-OQIC01000497.1-human-gut-metagenome-genome-assembly--contig:-NODE-497-length-17174-cov-2.440429_pt1 | contig 17174 bp, 16 predicted proteins | sample MGYA00242572_ERZ504736 | MGnify/ENA primary metagenome ERZ504736 (study PRJEB26092, sample SAMD00036201) | human gut metagenome | host: Homo sapiens | study: EMG produced TPA metagenomics assembly of... | reverse complement strand
GTACATCGATGATGCTAGACGTACGTAGCTGTACATCGATCGATGCTCAGACGTACGTAGCTGTACATCGATCGATGCTCAGACGTACGTAGCTGTACATCGATCGATGCTCAGACGTACGTAGCTGGTACATCGATCGATGCTCAGACGTACGTAGCTGTACATCGATCGATGCTCAGACGTACGTAGCTGTACATCGATCGATGTTCCCATATCCCACCACGGTCCTTCGTGATCCCGACATGCTCTCCTAAGAACATGATACAAACGGCTATTTGTAAAATTACCGGTAATGGACCGAACCGAACCTCCAAATACCAATCCCACGCCTGCAAGGCATCCGCCTACAATACCTGTAATGAGAACAACAATCAATGCAATCTTCGTAAATTTTTCATTTTCTTTCACCTCCCCGTATTCCTCTGTGTAAAATTCTTTGTATAAAGTCAATTACCCAGCGGAAACAAATCGGAAATACTTTTACTGCCAGCCACAAAAATCCCAGCAAAAGCAATAAACCGATACAAATCATCAAAAGTCCTGTGCCTGCAACCAAGCATACCGTAGCACTGCCGGAAACTGTGTAACTGCTACGCCTAAAGAAATAATACCGCCCATTAACAGCCCGATACATCCGAAAAATAATGCTGCTGCCACACCAATAGCTGCTCCTACAAGCGCTACAATCAATCCCAATCCTGCAACTGCCAACGCTCCCCAAAACGGTACGGTTATAATTGCCAGCAGTAATATCAACGCCCATGACAAGCTGCTTCTTTTTGGCTTCTGTTCCACCCTTTCACTCTGAATGTCCGGCATATTTTTTTCTTCAAAGCGTTCATCGGTATATCCTGTTTCCCGATATTCTCCGTGCTCGCTGCCGTTTTCGTCTAAATCTGCTTTAATGGTTGCCGCAACTTTTCCCGGACTTCCCAGTTCCTGAATAACCGTTGCTTCGTTTTCCTCTCCGGCATCGTCAAAATAATTCTCATAAAACTCCAATGCCTCTTTTCTCTCCTGTTCCGGTATATCCCACAGCAGCCGCTCCAGCTGCTCTAAAAATTCCTTTTTCTCATCATTCCCTATTCCTCCCTCAAACAATGTACTTATCTTTGTTGATAGCTTCTCCATTCTGCACGATACAAGTCCAACTGTACCTTTCCTTTTTCTGTTACTTTATAATATCGCCTGTTTCTGCCGCCATATTCCTTATCATAGGTTTCCAAACATTCATCCTTTTGAAGTCTGCGAAGTACGGGATAAAGAGTGGACTCAGAAACCTCCAGAACCTGTCGGACATCCTGTGTAATCTTATATCCGTAAGTTCCTTCACTCTCATTGGACACAACTGCCAGTACAATAGCATCTAAGAGGGCAGCAGCTGTATTAAAACCATAACTTCACCTCATTTCTATTGCTATAATATTGTTTTATACGCAATACTATTTTATATTTAATACTATACGCTATATAATATTATTTTGTCAATGATATTTTCTAAAAGAAATTCGAAAGATTTTTGAAAGAAAAAAACTAAGGGACTGCACGGTTAAGCACAATCCCTCTTTATACACGCACTTATTTAATTTATAATAAACTTTATTTTTTCTTTAAATGAATTTCAAAAGACACATCATCTCCGATTACTTTAGGCAGCAAAATTCCACCTGTCATAAGCGCCTTTCCTGTATACGTTTCTCCTGTACCGAGAACTTCATACATTCCCTCTTCCAACCCTGCAAGTCGTATTCTGATGCGTAAAGTATTTGGTTTTGCACGAAATACCACGCCCTGTACCAATACTTCCTTCCTATCTTGGGATACAAATTCCCATACAGCCATATTTTCTTTATGTGGATTACTTAAACGATAATACAAACCATTGTGAATAAGAGGCTGATACTCCTTATAAGTCCTTATCTGCTTGGCAACCTCTAGTTTTCTTCCTCACTTAAAGTATTTAAGTCCAGTTCATATCCAAAGCTGCCCGCCATGGCCACCGTACCTCTTGTCTCAATGGAAGTGCTTCTTCCTGTCTGATGATTAGGTACTGCTGAAACATGAGAACCTACTGCTGAGACAGGATAGAAAAAACTGGTTCCGTACTGAATAAAAGTTCTCTCATGAGCATCCGTATCATCACTGCACCAAATCTGCGGACAGTAATATAACATACCCGCATCAAATCTGCCACCTCCACCGCTGCATCCCTCAAATAGAAGAAATAGCTGCAGTTTGTGGCATTAACCGCAGCTATCTAGGTAAGATTTTTCGAAATTCTATTGGACGTTCCCCACAAGAATTTTTAATGAATTATCGAATGGTAAAAGCCACTGAACTACTGAAATTGACCACACTTTCCATTGCAGATATCGGAACTGCTGTGGGATATGGTAATCCCCTTCACTTCTCCCGTGCGTTTAAAAATATTTATGGAGTTTCACCCAGAGAATGGCGAAATGAGCACAAATAACCATGCATATTTTTTCTAAAACAATATATACTTGAAAAGCCTGTCAGTATTTTTATTCCATTAGAACAGCTTAAACTCAGGCGAATATACTGACACCGCTTTCCCAAGTCCCGATGAATAAATATAGATTTCTTTTACCTCTTTATCGGTAATCATTTCCAGAGCCTTTTTATAATACTGCATCTGCACAATATATTTTTCTACCAGCTCTTTTTCCTGTCCTTTTTGAACTTTATCTGTCTTATAGTCTACCAAAACCAGCCCGTCTTCTTCCTCAAATAGGCATCTATAATTCCCTGTACAAGAATTTCTTCTTCCGTTTTATATTCTTCTCTAATCTGGTTTGCAGGCATGGCAATCACAAAAGGCTGTTCTCTATATAACTGCCTCTCTGATATGCTTCTTTCATTCTGCCTGCAAGAGAACTTTTTGCAAAGCAATAAAAATCAGGTATCCATATAGATTTCTTTTCTTCTGCTGTCAGTATATGTTCCAACTGTTTCTCTATCTGCTCTTTTGTATCTATTTTCCCATAGTCCAACTTTTCCCATACTCTGTGGTATAAAGTTCCCCTTGCAGCACCTTTTAATTCTGCTTTTGTTTCCTGCATAAACAAAGGCACGATTTCCTCAGTTTCCTTCTCTTCCAGAAGTATCCCACTTTCTTCCATATCTTCCTTTTGCATTCGTTTTACCTCAGATACTGTAAGTTTTGCCGGAATAGTGCCTTCTGCCTGATAAGGATATTCATAAGAAAAACTGTCTTGGAAAAGTTCGCGCCATTTTTCATCATAGACTTCCTTGCTGTCCCACAAAAGTAATTCTCCCTTTTTCAACATTTCTTCTGTGCGAAGCTGAGCTTCATCTAACACCAGTTCTAAAGAACTTATCTGTCTCACTGTAAAATCCGGCTCTCTGTCATACATATCATTGAAAGGATACACAGAAAGATGATATCTTTTATAAAAAGGAGTCATTGACCTGTGTCTCGCCAGCGCTTTCAATACCCAATCCAGATAACTTTTTCCCTTTACCCGTAAACCATAGGGCATTCTTTCTTCCCCATGTTTTTTCAACATTTCAAAACTCTTTAACGTATCTTCCAACTTTGATATTACACCTGTGAGAATAAGTTTTTCTTTGGCTCTTGTTAATGCCACATAAAGAATACGCAGTTCTTCTCCCAGACTTTCCAGCAGGATTTCTCTTTGTACTGCCTTTTGTAAAATTGTTCGTGTGCGAATGCGAAGCTGTGTATCTATATAAGGAGAGCCAATGCCTAATTCAGGATGAAGTACCATATTCTCTCTTGTATCCTGCATATTCATTTGTTTACCCATTCCTGCAACGAATACAATAGGAAATTCTAATCCTTTACTTCCATGAATACTCATAATTCGTACAGTATCTTCATTTTCTGAGAGAATATTAGCTTCCCCAAAATCTACCTGATACTTTTTTAAATTTTCTATATAGCGGATAAAATTAAACAATCCTCGATAACTGGTGCTCTCGTAGTCTCTTGCCTTTTCTGCCAGCATCAGAAGATTTGCTTTTCTCTGCTCTCCTGATACAAATGCCTGCTGATATACTAAGAAATTTGTAGCGTCATAAAAGTCCCAAATCAATTCATGCATAGGTGTATAAGGAACTTTTCCACGAAGTTTTCTATACACAGCAAAAAATTTGCGTATTTTTTCTCCTAAAGGAGAAGAAAGATTTTCTCCCAACAGTAATGCTTCATAAAAGCTGCTTTTCTCATTCTCCATCCCCAGAACCTTAATTTCTGCTAATTCCTGAAAAGTAAATCCATCGGGAAGTCCGTGAAGAGCTGCTGCAAGTGGAATATCCTGCATAGGATTGTCCAGAATTTTTAAATAATCCAGAACCGTCATTACCTCCTGTGCAGAAAAATAACCTGTCTTTGTAGTAACACTGGCTGGAATTCCGCAGGAATTTAAGATTTTTTAAAAGTCTCTGCCCAACCGGACATGGTACGAAGCAAGATTGTAAAATCGGAATATTTCGCAGGTCGGTATTCCTCTGTTTTCTTATCCAAAACCAGATAATTCCCCACCAGTTCTCCAATACGCAAAGCAACCGCTCTCGCCTCTGACTCTCTGGTAATCTCCTCCTCATCATCTTCCAAAAGCAGTACTTCTGTTGCCGGTTCCTTTTCTTCTTCCGGTTTGACGGAAAAATTTTTCCGGATATAGAGCTGCTGTTCTGTCATACTCTACACCCCCTAAATCTTCTCCCATAATCTGATAAAACAGATAATTTACACCTTCTAAAACTTCGGCACGACTTCTGAAATTCCTGTGCAAATCAATACGGAGACAATCCCCTCCTGCTTCCTGAGGGTAAGTTTTAAACTTCTCCATGAATAAATCCGGTCTGGCAAGGCGGAAGCGGTAAATACTCTGTTTCACATCTCCCACCATAAAAATATTATAAATTCCATCTTCTATTCTTGAAACAGATGTTAAAAGCTTTTCCTGTACAAGGTTGCTGTCCTGATATTCGTCAATCATAATTTCTTCAAATTTCTTTGACAATTCTCTGGCTGCATCAGTGCGCTCATCCTTTTCTTTTGTATGATGAATGAGAATTTCTAAAGCATAATGCTCCAAATCACCAAAATCCAAAATATTCTTTTCTTTCTTCTTTTCCCTATACAGCTTCATAAACGCCAATGTCAAATCCACTAAAACACCTACAGGCTCTCCTGCTCTTTGAAGGTTTTCCAGCATCTCCTCTGCCGTTTCCTGAAAATACCGTTCTTTTAAAGCTTCTATCTGCTCTTTTGCTTCATTTCGCAAGTTCTTTGCAAGTTCTTGCCGACTTTCTGATACCAGCTCTTTTTCTGCTTTTTTCCTGCTGGAAGACGCTTAAATTCCAGTTTATCAAGCATTTCCTTCCACTCAAAAAAGCATTCTGTCTGCTCTAACTTTTCCAGCGCCGAAACTTCATCTTCCAAAAGACCAATGTAAAAAGCAGGGCCATCCGGCTCTTTTGAAACTTCCAGTGATTGCTTTAACAGCATAGAAGCCTCTTTGATTTCCTGTTTCACTTCGTTTTTTATAAGTTTCATCCACTCTGCGTTTTCCAGTTCCTCTATGCTTTCTACCTCATAAGCTTTGCGACAGTTCAAAAGCCATTCTTCCGGATAAGGGTAACTCATGGAAAAACTGTATAATTTTATAATCATTTCCGGAATTTTCTTATCTGTCTTTCCCCCTGCAAATCCATCTGAAAAAGCAAGAAAAGAAGGAGCTTCTTCTGTGTATGCTTCCTCTAAAACAGCATCTGCCACATCTGCCTGCAACAGGCGCATCTCCCTTCATCTCCCATGCGAAAAGAAGGGTCTAAATCAATAAGATGAAAATAGTTTTTTACAATATAAGAGCAAAAACTGTCAATGGTGGTAATCAGCGCATGATGTACCAAAGTGCTCTGTCTCTGGAGATGTTCGTCTTCGGGATTTGCTTCCAGCTTTTTCTCGATAGCCTGTCGGATACGCTCTTTCATCTCCCCTGCGGCTGCTCTTGTAAAGGTTACAATCAAAAGCTCATCAATATCCACAGGATTGTTTTTATCTGTTATTCTTTGGATAATTCGTTCTACCAAAACAGCCGTTTTACCACTTCCTGCAGCCGCACTTACCAGTATATTACAGTTTCTGGTATCAATAACCTTCTGCTGTTCCTCTGTCCATGAAACACCCATCTTACTTTCCCCCCTTTCCATTTCTTCTTCCATCAGACACCACAGATTACTTGATTTATCTTTTTCCAATTTGCGATATTCATATCCCGGAAGCTTTTCATCAAAACCACATATTTCTTTATAAGGGCAATATTCACAGGCATTTTCTTTTTTCCATTCAAAAGGATTTACGCTGGTATTTCCCTTTAAAATCTCTCTGCCGATTTTTTTTGCTTTATCCTGTACATACTCCATCATGATGGCAAATTCTTTCTGATTTGCTACTTTGGAATTACTGGAAAACGTACCTTTTGCCGTATATTTCACAGGCACTGCAAATGACTCTACACTTTTCCCCACTGCCAGATTTTTATCCAACTTTTGTAAAATTTCCGGCTCTGAACTGCAAATCCCATCCATCTTTAATTTCTTTAAAATTTCTTCCTGTGGATTTTCCGGATTTTTCACATCTTCTTTATTTAAAATGGGGTCTTTTGTATTATAGTAAAACACACCTGCCGGCTGTACAATCTTATCTGGAAAACGCTTCTTTTCCAGCTCAAGAGCTGCATTTAAGTAAAGCGCCAGCTGAATTTGAAGTCCATAATAAAGCTTTATTAAATCAAGCTGAGTGGTTCCTGATTTATAATCAATGACCTTCACATAAAGATGGTTTTCTTTATTCTGACATACATCAATTCGGTCAATCCGTCCTTTTAAATACAGCTTTTGCCCAGCTGCTAAATCAAAGTTCAGACTGTCTATATTATCTTTTTCTCCAAAAGCCCACTCCGTGAGAGCCGGATAAAATTCTCCCTGCTTTAACTGATTTTGCAGTGCCCATACACTTCGTTTTACCATACGTTTCACGCGGTTGATAATATAGGCATTTCTGGCGCTGCTTAACAAAATTGTCTCTCCGGATTTTTCTACAACTTCTGTTACACAATTTTCTGCCAGAGCATCCCTCTCCGCATCTTCTAAATCTATCCAGCTTTTCCCCTGTTCTCGTACTTTTCGCGCAAACAAGTCAAGGCTGTTATGCAAAAAATGTACCCATGTCTGCCATATTAAACTCATAACGGACACGTCTCTTAGCATCAAACCATAGCTTAAAAAATGAGAACAGGCACATTTTGCAAACTGCTCCAGTCTGCTGGCACTATTGGAAAGCTCTGTTCCATAAAGAGCTTCTGCTACACCTTTACTGATGCTCTCCTGAGGATTTACATAATACGCAGCATCAATCAAACCGTTAATAAGTTCTGCATAGTCCTTTTGAGAGGTAAACCAGCTCATCAGTTCCTCAAATACAGGAGAAGTTCTATCCTGTTTTCGTATTTCTTCTGATAATTTATCTAATGCTCCATACTTACTTTCTGCAAACAGAGGAACATCCCATTCTCTTATGGCATCCGGAAACAGCTTTTGTATCTGCGAAACTAAAAAAGAAGGAGATAGCGGCTCTCCGCTGCTGCTTAATCTACTGTAAGAAAGATAAATTCTTTCGCTGGGCTTTGTAAGATTTAAGTAAAGATAAAACTTTTGAGTATAGAGATTTTCCTTTGCCGTAGGTGCTAAGGATAAGCCTCTTTCTTTTAAAGAGCCTTTCAGCTCCTCTCTGTTTAAATCAGATAAGAGCTTTCCTGCCTGTTGTTCCTTGGGAATTTTCCCTTCATTTACACCTACAAAAAACACAATTTTAATGTCTTTTAATCGTGTTCTCTCCATATCTCCTACCAAAACCTGATCAGAGGTCGGAGGAATAATTCCCACTTTTGCCTCGGAAAGTCCTGCTTCCAAAATCTCTTTAAACTCCCGAATACGCACCTTTTTATCACCTAATATTTCCACCAGTTTGTCCAGTAAATTCATGACAATTTCATAAATCTGACTGTACTCTTTTACCAGTGAAAGATTTCCCTCTGCCTCAAAATTCTTTGTAAATTCCTTTAATTTTTCCTGAATTTTATTTGCAGTTATATATTCATACAGTGCTTCTGTATACGTTCTCACAGAAGCATCTGGTGTTTTCATTTTCTTATAAAAGGGCTGCCATTTTTCCACAAGACTTGCCCTTATCCTGTCAATTTGTACACATTCTTCCGGATTTTCTCCCCTGTAGCTTCTCACCCATTCTTGTTGCCAACGGGAAAAACCTCGAATTCCCATGGCAATTACATAATTTTCTAATCGGTCTGCTTCCTCTGTAGAAATATCATTCAAACCGCATCGCAACATACGAAATACACTTTCATAACTGAAATTTTCCACAATCATATCTACGGCTGCTCTCAGATATTCCACAAAAGGATTGAGAAATACTGAATGTTTTTCATCAATAAAACAGGGAATTTCATATCTTTTAAAAGCTCTTGATGCTGCAGGTGCGTATACCTGCATATCACCTGTAATCACTGCAAAATCTCTGTATCGATATCCCTTTGTTCTTACAAGGCGGCGGATTTGTCCCGCTGTCATTTCCATTTCGCTTGCAGGGTTTTGAGCTTCGTAAATTTGAACTGCATTTTGTGGTTTTGGATATTTTTCCTTTCTGTATCGAAAAACATTCTTTTCCAGAAAAGCCATAGGCGGGTTATCTGCAAATCTGCCCTGATAAGTCCCCTTTCCTTCCGGTATCCAGTATTCTTTCCAACTTATTTTCTTTTCTTTTGCAATTCTTAAAAGACTTGCCACCGTCTGTTTACTAAGATAAAACAATTCATGGGGACTTCCCATTTTATAAGGATCTTCTCCTGCTGCAATCGTAACTGTCACATAAATCTCCTGACAAATATCTAAAAGTGTCTCTAAAAGTTGAATTTGAATGGGTGTAAAACCCGTATATCCATCCAAAACAAGAACACTATCCTTTAATTTTTTTGACAGGGGTGCAACTCTGCCCATGGCATCCAGCACTTCTTCCTGTGTAATAAAACTGCCTTCCAGATAATCAAAAAATCCCTGATATAAGGTTTTTATATCCTGTAATTTATAATACAGCTCTGGCGAAGAAGCTAAATTCTCCAATATATCCTCTAAATCTTCCGCTGAAATTTCGTACTGACGCAACTCAGATACCATGGATTTCATCTGAGAAATATATCCCTGCTTATCCATTTTCGCCCCTAATATTTTCAGCTCTTTTTTCTTTTCCTGAGCAACTCTCCGAAGCACCATACTCTTTCCGGTTTCCTCTAACAGCACTCTCTGGCTCTCACCCATTTCTGTAAGTACACGAAAGGCAAGACGCTCAAAGCTTAACACATCTATGTTGCAAATTCCCTTTCTTGGATGCATGGTAACAAGCTCTTTTTGTGTCTGCATGGTAAACTGCTCCGGCACTAAAATTAAATATTGTTTTTCGGGATTTTCTATGGACTGTTGTATGATATTGTTATAAATATAATAGGATTTTCCTGCACCTGCTCCGCCGAAAATAAATTGTAATGCCATAAAACCTCCTGCTGTTTTTAAAAGAACTTTTCAATAACCTCCGCAATTCCATCATGGTCATTGTCACAGACTGTAACATAATCTGCTACTGCTTTTACCTGCTCCTGTGCATTTGCCATTGCCACACCAAGACCTGCATACTGTATCATAGAAATATCATTAAATCCGTCACCACAGCAAATCATTTCTTCTCTTTTAATCCCCAATATTTCCAAAAGATGCTTCAAACAGTAGGCTTTATCTACATTTTTCGGTGTAGCTTCTAAAAAGTATGGCTCTGAACGAAAAATCTGTGCCTCATGGAAATATTTCTGTGCAAACACAGGCTCTAATGCTCCAAGTCTTCCGGTTCTCCTGTCATAAGGCATTTATTTACCGGAAAATCCACATAAGTATGAAAATCTTCATGATATGCAATAGGCATTGATGCAATCTTTGCCTCAAGAAGCGTATATTTATCCGGCTTTGTTCCTGCAATCACTTCTTTTTCATCATAAGTCACAATACCAATGCCATTTTCTACTGCATCCCTCCATAATCTGGCAGGAAGGTGCAATGGGAGTGTCTTCGAGTAAATACATTCCCCTGTTTGAAAATTTACAATTCTGGCTACCGGTTAAGGCATAATATAGCTTCCGAATTTATCAAGCTCTAATGCTTTTGCAACAGAATAAATTCCCTGCGGCGCTCTTCCTGACGCAATCGCCACCGGAATTCCCCTTTCTGTAAATCTAAAATTGCATTTTTGTTTTCTCCGTAACCTCCTTCTTGGAATTGGTTACTGTTCCGTCAATATCCAATACTAATAATTTATATTTCATCTTGCACCTCTCTTTTTATTGTAGAAAAACATAAGAACCGCCATCAAACAAATGATGACATATCCCACCCAACTGTAAAAATCAGGAATTTGCTGAAACATCATAAATCCTAAAACCATAGAAAAGATAACTTTTGTATAATCATAAATGGATATTTCACTTGCAGGCGCATAGCAATAAGCTGCTGTAATGGCAAACTGTCCTCCTGCCGCACAAAGTCCTGCCAGCAACAAAACAAGAACCTGCCACAAGGTCATGGCATGATAATCAAAAATCAGCATGGTAAAGTTATCACACAGGAAAAAGTGGAAAAGAAAAATACGATAAAAGGCCCTTTTATGCCAACAGTTCCCAATTTCCGAACCATAGTATAGGCTGCACCTGCCCCCAATCCTCCTAAAAGTCCGATTAAAGACGGTATTAAATCTAAATTGGAAACCGTAGGCTTTACAACGAACAGACTTCCACCAAAAGCTCCCATAACCAGAAGTATCTGTGCTGCGGTGACTTTTTCCTTTAAAAATAAAAAGCTGAAAATCACCACAAAAAAAGGAGACATTTTATTCAGCATAGAAGCATCTGCCAAAGCCAGATGGTCGATGGCATAGAAATTACATAAAATCCCCAGTGTTCCAAACAGAGAACGCAAAATCAGATACTTCCCGCTTCCTTTCTTCCACTGAAAGCTGTCCTTTTCCTTTAACACTAATATACAGCCAAAAACAGCTGCTACAATATTTCTGAAAAAACTTTTCTGTATAGACGGTAAATCCCCTGACATACGGACAAACATATCCATAAGGGAAAAGCAAAATGCAGATAAGATAATATAGAAAATTCCTTTATATTGTTTTTTTATGTTCATGATACGTCTTCTTTCTCCTTTCGCTGTCCATTTTATCATGAATTCCTTTTAAATTCCAACGAAAGCTGTTGAATTTATCAGGTATATTTTTCTTGCTTCTGTAATATGCTATAAAAAGGAATATGGGAGGTGCAGCCATGAGTTCAAAAACTAAAATTGTCGTCTTACATACAAAGGAAGTTATTTATACCGGAATTTTTGTAGTTTTGGCCGTTGTACTGGCCGTTTTGCTTTTTTTAATGTTTGGAAAAAATAAAAATGCAGATCCTGCCAGTGCAGATGCCATATATCATGCAGGTGTTTATACCAGCCCGATTACGCTAAATGACAATACCTTTGACGTAGAGGTAAAAGTAGATGAAAATCACATCAATTCTATTTCCCTTGTCAATCTCAGTGAAACCACCACTGCCATGTATCCTCTGGTAGAGCCTGCCCTTGATGCACTCTCCGACCAGATTTATACATCACAGTCCACAGAAAATATCACTTATTCTGAGGAAAATAAGTACACTTCTATGCTTCTTTTAGAAGCCATTGACAACGCCTTAGAAAAAGCCAGAAAAGAATAAAAAGAGCCGTTACATTAAGAATGAGGCTGTCACTTTAAATATATATCCGGAATAGTTATACATTTTAAAGTAACAGCCTCATTTTCACTATCTGCCTGATGTGATATGCTCTTGCATTTTTAATTTAATTTTTCTATTTCATCCATCCAAATTCTTACATTTGCATCGCTTGGCATACGCAAATCTCCTCTCGGCGAAACAGATACACTTCCTACCTTTGGCCCATCCGGCAGACAGGAACGCTTAAATTGCTGTGAGAAAAATCTCCAATAGCACTTTCTCATCCATTTTAAAATTTCTTCTTCTGTATAAATTCCCTCAAAGGTTTTCTTTGCAATGCGATAAATCTTAGAAGGTGAAAAATGAAAACTCAACATATAGTAAAGGAAAAAAGTCATGAAGCTCATAAGGCCCTACTAAATCCTCTGTTTTCTGTGCAATCTCACCTTCCTTTGGAGGCAATAACTCCGGACTCACCGGCGTATCTAAAACGTCTCTTAAAATCTTCTGCAAGATTTTCCTCCTTGCAGGTATCCGCATAATGACGCACCAAATGACGTACCATGGTTTTAGGAACTCCGGCATTCACACCATACATAGACATGTGGTCTCCGTTATAAGTTGCCCATCCAAGCGCCAGCTCTGAGAAATCTCCCGTTCCGATTACCATGCCTCCCTGCTGATTGGCAATATCCATAATCACCTGTGTTCTCTCTCTTGCCTGTGCATTTTCAAAGGTAACATCATGTACATTATAATCGTGACCAATATCCTCGAAATGCTGCAGAACAGCCTTTTTAATATCTACTTCTAAAAGCTCTGCACCCAGACGTTTCGTAAGCTCGCAGGCATTTGTATACGTTCTATCTGTAGTTCCAAAGCATGGCATTGTTACTGCTGTAATATTTTTCCTATCCAGTCCCATAAAATCCATGGCTCTTGCCGTAACCAAAAGTGCAAGGGTAGAGTCCAAACCGCCTGAAATACCCAGAACAGCTGATTTACATCCTGTATGTTCCATTCTCTTTTTCAGTCCCATTGCCTGTATTGTAAGAATTTCCTCACATCTTTTTGCTCTCTCTAAATCACAATCCGGTACAAAAGGATTTTTTGCAAAATTGTTGTAAAGCTCTGTTTCTTCTATTGGTAAATGAAATGAAATATGAAGATGCTTCTCTCCTTTTTCCTCCAGCCATGTAGAAATTCTTCTTCTCTCTCCGCGAAGCTTCTGAATATCCAATACTGCATAAATTGTTTCATTTTTAAATAACTGTGCCTCTGCAAGAAGACTTCCATTTTCGCAGATTAAGTTCTGTCCTCCGAAAACCAAATCCTGAGTAGACTCTCCATTTCCTGCTGTAGCATATACATATCCACATAAAAGTCTTGCGGACTGTCCTTTTATCAATTCTCTGCGGTATTCCGATTTACCTGCAATTTCATCACTGGCAGACAAATTTACAATTACATTGGCTCCTGCCATAGCATGAAACAATCCCGGTGATGCAGGAGTCCATACGTCTTCACAGATTTCTACTGCAACACAAAGTTGCGGCATTTCTTCACATTCAAACAGAACCTTACTTCCGAAAGGAACCATTTTATCTCCCAGCTTTATTTCGCTTTCTATATCTCTGCCGGAAGTAAAATACCTTGCTTCATAAAATTCACCATAATTAGGAATACTGTGTTTTGGAATAATTCCCAGAATTTCTCCTCTGTTAATTGCTGCTGCCGTATTATAAAGCTTACCATTATACTCCAGAGGAAGTCCTACAAAAATCAATCCTTCGGTGCCCTTTAATTCCTCTGCCAAAACCAAAAGCTGCTGTTTTGCTGACTGCAATAAAGTTTCATTAAAAAATAAATCATGGCAGGTATAGCCCGTAATACACAGCTCAGGAAAAACCAGAATTCTGGCTCCTGCTGCACTCATTTCTTTTGCTTTTTTCACAATTTCCTGTGTGTTATGGATGCAATCTGCTACTTCAATTTGCGGTGTTGCTGCTGCTACTTTTATGAAACCATCCTTCATTACTTACCACACCTTTCCTGCTTTTTTATTTTCTGCACGCTTTTAAAATATTCTTTAATTCTTCTACTGTAAAAATATAATTCTTATTACAGAAATGGCAATTCATTTCAATTTCTTTTCCTTCGTCAATCAATTCCTGAATTTCTTTTCTTCCGATACTGATTAAGGCTTTTTCCACTCGCTCTTTTGTGCAGTTACAATGGAACTGTGTCGGAACTTTTTCGTTAATTTCCAAATCAAATCCTGCAAGAAGTGTTTCCAGAAGACTTTCCGGTGTATGACCTTTTTCCAACAACTCTGTTACAGAAGTTACATTTTTTAAATTTTCTTCTAATTTTTCAATTACTGCTTCTTCTGTAAACGGCATAAGCTGAATAATAAAGCCCCCTGCCTGCTTCACTGTATTGTCCTTTTCCATAAGAACACCCAGTCCTACAGAAGACGGAACCTGTTCACTGGTGGCAAAATAGTACGTTAAATCCTCTGCAATTTCACTGGTCTGTAAAACAGTTTGCCCTACATACGGCTCTTTTAATCCCATATCCTTAATAACATTCATAAAACCTACGCCTACTGCGCCTGCAACATCTAATTTACCTTTTTCATTGGCATGGATAACCACATTTGGATTACCTACATAACCCTTTACATTTCCTTTTGAGTCTGCCGTCACCGTCATTCCGTTTAAAGGACCTCCTGCTTTTACCTGCAAGGTTAAAAGGTCTTTCTCACCTTTCATCATAATTCCCATCATAGAACCTGCTGTTAAAAGACGTCCCAGTGCAGCCGTTGCCACAGGGCTGGTATTGTGCGCTGCTCTGGCAAATTCTACCATTCTCTTGTTGTAGCAGCAAATGCACGAATTTGACTGTTTGCTGCAGTAGCCCTTACAATATAATCTTTCATACTTCTATTTCTCCTGTTTTCTTCTTTTCCCTTTTTCTCTTGCTATAATATATACTCTCTCACTAACTGCTCTTGGAGGTCGATGAGTCAAGGCATCATATACAGCTACAAACTCCATACCTGCCTTTGCCAGAAGATTTTTTACTTCTTCTATATCATAAGCTCTCTGATAATGAATTTCCTCATACTTTCTGTATATATTTTTTCCTGCTTCTTCTTCCGGAATAAACAGCGTCAAATCATATTCATTTATCTGTTCTTCACAATCATAATAATTATCCCAGATAAAGCTGGCAGTGTCCCTGTTTTCTGCAATGGTACACTCTCCTAAAATTTCTTCATATTTGTATTTGGTATTCATATCAAAGATAAATACTCCGCCGGGATCAAGATAATTATTGACCAGTTGAAATACTTTAAGCAAATCATCCGGTTCAATAATATAATTCATACTGTCACATATAGAAACAACAGCACGCACTGTTCCGTACAATTCAAAGGAACGCATATCCTGTAAAAGGTACAAAATATCTTCTTTTATTTTTCCTTCTTTTTCAAGAGCAATTTCCAGCATATCGGGAGAATTATCAATTCCTATCATATCATAGCCTGCTCTTGATAAAAGTCTTGTGGCTTTCCCTGTACCACATCCTAATTCTAAGACTAATCCATCCTGTACACCATATTCCTGTAACAGACCGATTAAATATCTACACCATTCTCTGTATGGAATGTTATCCATGAACATATCATACACGCTGGCAAAACTTTCATAAGAACTCATTTTTGTTCTCCTTTACTTTCCTAATCTCTTTATACTATCATGAACTGAAACACCTTGCAACTGTTGAAGCACTATGTGTATCATGTTATCACGGATTTTATACATTGGCTTAACAAGTTTCCTTCTAAGCGGTTGTAAGTCTTTTTTCCATCTGCTATACTTTACTTTATAGAATTCCTCTGTAAAGTGGAGGAAAAATATGAATACACCATTAAAAGATCTTACAATCAAAAATAATTTTATGTTTGCAGCAGTAATGTCAGACGAAGAAAACTGCAAAGGTTTTCTGGAACGTGCTCTCCCTATTAAAATCGAACACGTAGAAATCAGTACAGAAAAAAATATCATTTATCATCCTGAATATAAAGGTGTACGACTGGATGTGTATGCGAAAGATGAAAAGAATACCCGTTATAATATAGAAATGCAGGTATTAAAACAACCTGATTTAGGACGCAGAAGCCGTTATTACCAAAGTCAGATGGATATGGAGCTTTTGGCAAAGGGGTGTGAATATATAGAACTTCCCGACAGCTACGTGATTTTTCTCTGTGATTTTGATCCTTTTGGTGAAGGGAAATATCGGTATACTTTTCGAAAGAGCTGTGAGGAAACGCAAAAAGCTTCACTAAAAGATGGACAATGTATTATGTTTTTAAACACTCGTGGAGAAAATGCAGAAGATGTACCGAAAGAGCTGGTTTCTTTTCTGAAGTTCGTACATGCAGACTTAAAAGAGAGTCAGGAGGACTTTGAGGATGATTATGTAAGACAAGTACAAAAATCAGTTACCCATATTAAAGGAAACAGGAAAATGGAGGAAAAATTTATGCTTTTGGAAGAATTGCTGAAAGATGAACGTAAAGAAGGCATAAAAGAAGGTATCCAAAAAGGTCGACAAAAGGGACTTCAAGAAGGACAGGTAAAAATGGCTACGGAAATGCTTCAGATGACCTTACGCAAATTTGGACAATTACCAAACAGCCTTTTAAAAACTTTACAAGAACAGGAAGATATCGAAATACTAAAAAAATGGATGCAGACAGCATTAACTGTCCAGTCACTGGATGAATTTATTTCTAAAATGTAATACTTAAATAATCTCTAATACCAAAACAATTCAAAATACCCGCAAACATTGATTATTTGCAAAGTTTGCGGGCAACTCTAAACTTTTCAATGCCGTTTCAGGCAAAATTTCAAAAAATACAGAGGAATTCTATTGTTGTATCCTTTTCTTTTTTGTTATATACTTTTCTTATCTTGTTTTAAATTAGAAGGGAGATTATTATGAAATTTATATATCCTGCTGTTTTCAGCAAAACAGATGATGGAAGTTATCAGGGATATTTTCCTGATTTAGAATGTTGCTATGCAAAAGGAGATACCTTAGAAGATGCGGTTGATGATGCCAATGAAGCTGCTTACAACTGGATTAGCCTTGAGCTTTCTGAGGAAGATTGCTCCTTACCTTCCGTTTCCGATATCAGTGATATGAACTTAAAAGAAGGTGATATTGTAAGAAATATTTCCGTAAATATTCGCTTTTATGAAG
>ENA-OQIC01000496-OQIC01000496.1-human-gut-metagenome-genome-assembly--contig:-NODE-496-length-17183-cov-1.849320_pt1 | contig 17183 bp, 25 predicted proteins | sample MGYA00242572_ERZ504736 | MGnify/ENA primary metagenome ERZ504736 (study PRJEB26092, sample SAMD00036201) | human gut metagenome | host: Homo sapiens | study: EMG produced TPA metagenomics assembly of... | reverse complement strand
TGCGCCGGTGCCAAGCCTCTGGTGTTCCTGGATTACATCGCCTGCGGCAAGAACGATCCAGCACTGCTCGAGCAGGTTGTGGCTGGCGTTGCCGACGGCTGCGTACAGGCTGGTTCCGGTCTGATCGGTGGCGAAACCGCTGAAATGCCGGGTATGTATGACGAAGACGAGTACGATTTGGCCGGTTTCGCGGTCGGTGTTGCCGAGAAGTCCGCAATCGTGGACGGCTCCACCATCGCTGAGGGCGATGTGCTCATTGGTCTGCCGTCCACCGGCGTACATTCCAACGGCTTCTCTCTGGTGCGCAAGGCCCTGTTCGAGAAGGCTGGCTATACCGTCGATACCGTGCTTGACGAGCTCGACGGCGAAAAGCTCGGCGACGTGCTCCTCACCCCGACGAAGATTTATGTGAAGGCCCTCTCCCCGCTGTTCAAGGCCGGCGTGTCAAGGGTGTCGCCCACATCACCGGCGGCGGCTTCATCGAAAACGTTCCGCGTATGATTCCGGACGGTCTGGCCGCACACATCAACCTCGGCTCCTGGCCGGTACTGCCGATTTTCGACGTGCTCGAAAGGCCGGCGAAGTCGACCATATGGAAATGTTCAACATCTTCAACATGGGTATTGGTATGGTGCTGGCCGTCAACGCCGAAGATGCCGATAAGACCATGGAATTGCTCAAGTCCAATGACGAAGCCGGTTACGTACTCGGCAATATCGTCAAGAAGACCGATAGCGACGTCGAACTGCAGTAAATACATATACGGGGGTGAGCCATAACGGCCACCCCCTTTTATTTCCGAAGACTTTCCTGAACATAGGATTTTCCCAAAAGGGACACAACAGGAGGAAACATGAAGGTTCTGGTCATTGGTTCCGGTGCACGCGAGCATGCCATCGCCCATGCACTTATGCGCGGCGGCAGCGTCAGCGAAGTCACGGTGGCTCCGGGCAATCCAGGCATGGAGCTTGACGGCATCCGCACCACGCAGATCAACCCGTCCAATCATGCCGCGCTGATTGATTTCGTGAAGAACAACGGCTACGACTGGGTGTTCGTCGGTCCGGAAGTGCCGCTTATCGAGGGCATCGTCGACGATTTCGCGGGAGCTGGCATCAAGCGTTTGGTCCGAGCAAGGCCGCCGCGCAAATCGAGGGTTCCAAGGATTTCGCCAAGCAGTTGATGGAACGTCACAACATTCCGACTGCGAAGTATCAGACGTTCGACGATTTGGAGCGTTCCACCGCTTATGTGCGTGAACATGGCGCTCCGATTGTGATCAAGGCTGATGGTCTGGCCGCTGGCAAGGGCGTGACCGTTGCCATGGATGAGGAAACCGCCATCGCCGCTCTTGACGACATTTTCGTCGATCATCGTTTCGGCAACGCCGGTGCGAAGGTTGTCATCGAGGACTTCTTGGAGGGTCAGGAGTTCTCGCTGATGAGTTTTGTGAATGGCACCGATTTCTGGCCGATGCCGATTTCTCAGGATCATAAGCGCGCTTATGATGGCGATAAGGGTCCGAACACCGGTGGCATGGGTGCGTACAGTCCCGTTCCGCAGATCGGTCAGGATGTGGTTGACACCGCTATCGAAACCATTGTGAAGCCGACCGTGCAGGCTATGTCCGATGAGGGTACGCCGTTCACGGGCATTCTGTACGCTGGCTTGATCGCCACCGCGGATGGTCCGAAGGTTATCGAGTTCAATGCTCGTTTCGGCGATCCGGAAACGGAAGTCGTGCTGCCGAAGCTCACGTCTGATCTCGCGCCGGCATCAGCGCTCTGCTCAATGGCGAGACTCCGGAGTTCACTTGGGATAATGACAACGCCACGCTTGGTGTGGTGCTCGCCGCCGACGGCTACCCTGTCGATGTGATCAAGGGCGCTGCGATTCCTGAGATTCCAGTCGATGAGGATTCCCACGTCTATTACGCTGGCGTGGCTCGTAGCGAAGAAGGTCTGGTCGCCAATTCCGGCCGCGTGCTGTTGGTGGAAACCTCCGCAGCCGACATCAAGGCCGCTCAAGACAAGGTGTATGCGATTATCGACCAGCTCGACACCAAGGGCATGTTCTACCGTCACGACATCGGCGCCAAGGCACTGAACATCTGAATGCACCCAGCGATTGCATACCATCAGAAATGTCTGTAACCATGCAATCGCAATCATATATATAAAAGGACGGCGTTTTGTGGTCGGACAGAGAGGAGTCCGACTGCAAAACCGCCGTTTTTTAATCACACAACACAGGCAAGCTTATATTGATTACTTCTGCTCTCCCGGCTTCGGAATGAGCAGGGATGCGCAGAACGCGAGGCCGAGCAGAATCACACCGCCAACCATGGCTGCGATGTAGCCGCTGGTCGCACCGCCGGATGCGGTGAACGCGTTCTGAGCAGCGTACAGCACTGCATAACTCAGACCGGCACCCAGGTTGAATGCACCGGAGTTCAGACCAGGCAGGTAGCCGGATTGTCTTCCGGAGAGAGCACGATGCCCAGACCGTTCAGCATGATGTTGGCAGTACCTGCGTAGGAAACACCCAAAGCCAAAGACATGACCACAAGTGCCCAGATGCTCGGAACGTTGCACACGAAGATGCCGAACAGCACGCCCACAACAGAGACGATCAAGCCAGTACGCAGCACCGCACGGTAGCCGAACTTCGAAGCGAGCACGCCTGCGACCGGGCCGAATGCGAGACCGATCAACGCATACGGAGTCAGGGTGGCGAACGATACCACGCTGGCGCTCATGCCGGCGCCGACTTCGGTATCCTGAGCGAGAGCAGGCACGATACCGTTCATGATGGCGAACACGCCGGTCATGGTAAGCAGGGTGGTCAGCAGCAGACCCCAAGTACGACGCTGCTTGAGGTAATGCGTGGTGACCATCGGAGCCTTCTGACGCTTCTCAACATTCCAGAACACCACGAACAGCACGGCTGCAATAATGATTTCGACAGCGACCAGCGCCCAATTGGCGGAGCCCAGCTTCTGAATCTCGTTGATGGCCAGATATGCGGCCAAGAATGCGGCGGCAAGGGAAACCACGCCAACCCAATCCATCTTCGGAGTCTCGGAAGCGGTGGATTCTTCCGCATACACGAACACAAGCACAATGGCAAGCACCGCAACGCCAACCATGACCCAGAACACGGAACGGAAACCGAACGTGCCAGCAAGCCAGCCGCCAAGAATAGCGTCGACACCGCCGATGCCACCATTAACGGAAGTCAGAATAGCCATGAGCTTGGCGTACTTCTTATCTTCAGTAACCTTGGCGTGCAGCATGATCAGCGTCATCGGCACAATCGGACCGGCAACACCCTGAATCACACGACCGATCATCAGCATCGGCACGTTGACCGCGAGCGCGGAAACCACGCAGCCCAAAGCGGTAAGCACAAGAATGCCAAGCAGCACTTCTTGCGACCGATCAAATCGCCGAGTCGCGGCAGGAACAGCGAGAACACTGCGCACGAGGTGAAGAACACCGTCTGGGTCAAGCCAATCTGCGCATCGGTGGTGTTGAGTTCAACACGCATGGTCGTCAATGCAGGCGAAAGCATGGACGCGTTGAGCTGGAACGCGAAGATGGCTGCCATCAATGCTGCCATCAATGCGACGACGGACTTGCCGCCTTCGTCGAGCATTTTGCTGTTTTTGGTCTCTGTCATTAGAGCACCCCTTTACTTATCTTTCTCTTCTTTCAGCCGATGGTCTTGATTGCGTCGGTTACCAAATCCCAGAATTTGTTGAAATCAAGCTTGACTGCAACCTGGGTGTGGCATTCTTCGGCGCTCGGCTCTGGACCTCGCAGGTCGGCGACGGTCATGCCAAGTGTGAGATCTCCATGGATTTCGACATCAACCGGGCAACGACGGGTGGTCATGACGCTCGGATCAATGAGGTATGCCACCGTGCACGGATCATGGACCGGAGGATCGATGAAATCTTGATTGTCTTGATAGGTCTTGCGGAAGAAGTCCATCAGACCAGACACGAACTTGGCGAGATCAGTGCCAACGCCTTCGATACGCTGCTGCACTTCGGGCGTGCACAATGCCTGATGCGTCAGATCCAATCCGACCATGGTGATCGGCCAGGCTTCATTGAACACGATGTGAGCGGCTTCCGGATCGACCTTGATGTTGAACTCGGCCACGGCACTCCAGTTGCCCACATGGTATCCGCCGCCCATAAGCACGACTTCCTTGACACGTTCAACAATGCGCGGCTCCATGCGGGGCAGCCATGGCAATGTTGGTCAGCGGTCCGGTCGGCACCAGAGTGATGGTGCCTGGCTCGTTGCTCATAATGGTGTCGATAATCCAGTTGACGGCATGTCCGGCTTCCAGCGGACGGCTGGGTTCAGGCAGTTCAACGCCGTCAAGACCGGTTTCGCCGTGAATGGAAGCTGCCACTTCCTGCTTGCGCACCAGAGGACGGTCACATCCGGCATGCACCGGCACGTCGGTGGCATGCGCCTTTTCCAGCACTGCACGGGCGTTGTAGGTCACCTTGTCAAGGCTCTGATTGCCGCCTACCGTGGTGACGCCCAGCAGATCGATATTGGGATTGCCCACGGCAAGCAGGATGGCGACGGCGTCATCATGTCCCGGATCGCAATCAAGGATGATTTTCTTGGACATTATGGTTCCTCCTTATGTGCTCCAACTTTGAACCGATAATGAGGTGGTCGACGATTGACTGACTCCGGCTCATCGGTCACACAACTTGTTGCAAGGCCGGCAATGGCCTTTGATATCAGCGACTTCCGAAACCTTCGAGCAGTTGTTCGGCTGCCTGAAGATCGATGTCACGAGGTGTGTTTCCTGCAAAACGCTCGTCAACTACGGCCTGCGCATTGGAAACGAGTTCTTCAACGCTGATGCCGTAATCCTCAACAGGATGCAGACCGAGCATGCGGTCGCGGAAATCCTTGAACGCTCTGCTTGCGATAATCGCAACCTGCTCGTCCGGCGCATTTTCCGGGTAGACCGCACCTAGAATCTGACCGATCTCACGAACCTTATGCGCACGTACGGGAGCAACGAACTCCATAACCGCCGGCAACGCGTAGCCAACGGCTTCACCGTGCACGATGTGGTATTTCGCTCCGAGCACGTGTGCGATGGAATGCCCCGCAATGGTTCCCGCATTGTTCAGCATCCATCCTGCAAGCGTCGACGCGACCATCACACGTTCCCTGCTTCACGATCCCTGACCGTTTGCCACAGCACGCGGCAGATAGTTGTACAGCAGGAACATCGCTTTTTCGCAAATGGCATCCGTGACCGGACTTGCCATTCGGGAAAGGTATCCTTCCGCGGCGTGGCAGAATGCGTCAAGTCCGCAAGCGATGGTCATTTTGCGGGCAGTGTCAGCATGAGATCCGCGTTCAGCACGGCATATTCGCTGACTGCCGGATCGGCAAGCACCGCGAGTTTACGACCGGTGGATCCTTCGGTGACCACCAGCGCGTTGGACATTTCGCTGCCGGTGCCGGCGGTGGTCGGAACTGCAATCATACCGTTGCATGGTGCGATCGGCTTGGCTGGATCGGTGTATTCGATGATGGATCCGCCGTTGACACGCACGATGTTGATGCCTCGGGCAACATCCATGGAACTGCCACCGCCGATGGCGATGATGCTGTCAGCCTTATGCGCTTCGAATGCTTCGACGCCGGATTCCACGGTTTCGCAAAGCGGGTCGGGCTTGACCTGGTCGAATACCGCCACATCGACACCGACCTGTTCAAGCTTGGTACGTGCGGCAACGACCAGCGGCATGCTTCCGACGAAGGAATCCGTGACCATCAGCGGACGAGAATAGCCCGCGGTCTGCATGATATCAACCAGAGTCTCCCCTAAATCGTCAGTGCAGACCACTTTGACGGGTTGCAGCAGTTTGACTTCCATAGCCATCGGTCACTGTCCGATCTTTGCGGCCGCAGCGTCGGCATTGATGCAGAATTGACGAACCTTGTCGATGTCTTTCTCCATGTAGCCGCCGTCGTATTTGATGCTGGTCTTCGTCAGGGAGTCCACGCCATACGGCTTGCACTGTTCGATGGCTTCGGCAACATTGTCTGGTCCAAGACGCCAGCCATGATGACCGGCTTGCCGCATTCGGCCACAATACGGGCGTCAATGCTCCAGTCGTGGGTCAGACCGCTGGCACCAATGCCGGTGTCGGGGGCCAGACCGGAGTCCGTGAGGATGAGATCGCAGTATTGTGCGTACTTCTTGGCACGGTCGACGGCGGATTCATCGTCAACGAGCACGGCCTGCATGAGTTTGGTGTTCGGAGCGGCTTCCTTAAGTCGGGCCGCGAATGCTTCATCTGCGGCGTACCCATCGCCTGCGATATGCAGAATGTCAGGCCGCACCTCTCTGGCAAGCTCGATCATCTCGTCGGGATCGTTGGTCAGCATGATGGCCACGGAGGTGACGCCACGACGCTTGCATTCGTCGAAAATGCGGTGCACGCGTTCGATTGGTACGCGATGTGCCGGAACGCCACCATTCTGCATCGGCACCAGTCCAATGTTGTCGGCACCAGCTCCATGGTTTTGACGGCCTCATCGTATTCGATCAGAGAATAGATCTGCTTGACTACCATTGTCGGTTCTCCTTGTGTTTGTATGGGTTGATGGACGTGTGATGTAGCAAAATTCAGGCGGTACGCACTTCGTCGAGCAACGGCTCGATCTCGCCGGACATCTTCTTACGTATGCGTTCCACAGTGATATCGGGCACTGCTTTTGTGCATTCGAGCGCGATGCTGGATGCTGCCTGCGCAATTTTGCCGACTTCTTCAAGATCTCGATCGGGGTTATCGAAGAAGCTCCAGGTGATGGCTGCCATGCCGGCATCTCCGGCCCCATTTGCCGTGGCGATTTCGGTGCGGTATGGCGGCACATGCTTGAAGCTGTATTCGTCGTTTTCGTGTCTCGCGCACAGGATTCCGTTGGCACCCAATGAAATGAATACGTTCTTCACGCCCCTGTCGAGCAAGGTCTTCGCTGCGGCACCTGCCGAATACTGGTCGGCGATACCGATGCCGGTAAGTACGGATGCTTCCAAATCATTCGGCTTGAGCACGGTCATCTTGTTGAGGATCGTGTCGAAACGGTGCGCTTTGACTGTGGAAACGGTGTCTCCGAACAGTGGCGCGGTGACGTGTTCGCCAATCCATGCCATGGTTTCCGGTTCAAGATTGGCGTCAAGCAGGCAGATGGCGGCACCGTTGATGAAGTCGAGGCGAGATTCGAGGAATGCCGGATTGATTTCCTTGCAGATTTCCATGTCGTTGACGGCCACCAGCAGATCGCCCGTATCGTCGGTGATGAACATGTAGGTGGAAGAACGGCGTCCTTCCAGCTGTGCGGCATAGTCAAGATTGATGTTGTTGGCCGCGCACGAACGTTCCAGGGTCTTGCCGTTTTCATCGTCGCCGTAGACGGTGATCAGGTATGTCGGCATGCCCAGATGAGCCATGTTCTGTGCGATGTTCTGCCCGACACCACCTGCGGACATGCTGACGACGCCGGATTCGAGTCTCGGTCCACTACGGTGCTCGTCGGTCTACCACAGATGTCCATGTTCATGCCACCGATGACCACAACGTAACGGTCAGGAACAGTATTTCCTGAAGTCATATCCGCCATGGATATTGCCTCCTACATTTTCGGGGATATATCTGCCTTGATACACCTTGATGAAACGTTTTATCTTCAATTTAGAGTACAACAAAAGTTTAAGCCAGTCAACTTTTGCTTATATTTCATCGATGTAACATATGGAAAAATCGCGTGTCTCGCGATTACGAAAGAAACAAATGTAAGACCGCCATACCTGCGTTACTGCAGCAAATCAGCTTTGCGCCGCACAGCTTCTTCAGAAAAATCAGCGCAAATCGACTGCACCTGAGACATATTCATCGCAGCCGCCGCAGACGCATATCTAGCGCATTCCCGCTGTGTTTTATGCTCACGACGCGCCCACACCAGCGCACTCAACGCCGCCGACGCACCACCATTGGTATATCGACGTTCCTCCGCCCTTCCCGGCAAAGACCAGAAAAAGCTTTCATGTTCGCAGCAGTACAGCATGTCCGAATCATCCACAAAAAGAAACACATTACGCACACCGGACCGCAGCAAATGTTCGGCGCAATCTCTGGCACTGGCTCGTCATGCACCTCAATCCCCGACACGAATTTGGCTTCGGCGGAATTAGGCACCATAGTGTCGATGCGATCGAGCACCGGCGTGATTCGCGCCGCTTTATTAACGGAAACCACGCGCACGAAAATCGGTCGACTTGTTTTTCGCAAACCCATGCTATGGCATCAGACGGCAAGCTCGAATCAATCGCCACCATTTCCGCATTGACGATGGTCTGCTCTCGTTGCGCTAGAAATTCCGGGGTGATTTCCGCACTGATCTGCATATCATCAAGACCCACAATCTGACGCCCCTGCGCGGAAACAACCGACAAGAAGGTGGAAGTAGGCATATGGGAAATCTGCTTGGCATGCGTGATGTCAATGCCGTTGGCATACGCGTCCTGCTTGACGCGTTCGCCGTTCTCATCATCACCATAGACGGAAATCAAATAATTCGGCACGCCAAGCCGGTTCAGATTGTAGGCGATATTGTAACCAATGCCGCCCACGGATGACACAATGCGCCCCATGTTGGAACTTTCCCCAACCACATCCTGCATGGCGACACCGTAATGGTCTATATTGATAGCGCCAACAACAGCCACATAGCTGGGCGGAGTGACGATATACTTGCCTTGGATGTACCCTTTTTTCATCAGGTTGGAGATGTGCGCGGCCACCCCTGAACGGGTGATGCCGCACAGTTCCGCAAGCTCGTTTTGGCTGATCAAAGGATTCTGCTTAATCCACGCCAAATCTGCTGTTCGCGATCGGTTGCGGCCATCTCTTCCCCCTTGCCTCTAGGGAAGATCCATGAAATCGGTGTCTTTCAGGTAGTTCTTCCCTGTGGTGATATCGTACTGAATCAGCTGGTAGTCGGCAAGCAACTGCTGGTTTCCGCGTCGAAGTCGCTTTCGGCCATGGGATTGCCGTCAGCGTCGAGATAGATGTTCTGACCTTCAGGGATACGGTCCCATCCCTGGATATTGTTGACGACAGGTGGCTCCATGGCGGAGATTTTCTCATGCATTTGCGTGAGGAACGCCAGATACGGGGACACCTTGGCATTCATATGCTCGGCGGCCTGCGCCACGAAGAAGTTCGGCGACGAATAGTCGGCGTTGTCGATCTCGTTGCCTTGCGAGCTGGACGCCTTGTTGGACCAGATGAAATAATCCGTCAGATGCAAGGCAAGCGAATTGTTGTCGTCTTCGGAAGCGGACGAATAAATGCCCGGCAGATGATCGCCGTAGAACACCACGGTGATCGGCTTGTCGATGGCGTCGAGCTTGTCAAGGAAGTCGGCGGTCGCCTCGTCGGTCAGAGCCGCACCCTTCTGATAGGTTTCGATGGACTCCTTCTCATCGTCCTCCAAAGGAGTGTCCGTAGTGGATTCGGCCTTGAAATCGTTGTTCTTATACCAATCGTGGTATGGCATGTGGTTCTGCATGGTGATGACCTGCAGGAACTGGTTGCCATCGGTTTTCTTGACTTCTTCGATGGTGCTCTCGTACGTCGCTTCGTCAGACACGTACGGCGAATCGTCGATCTTGTCTTGATGCGAGATGACGTCCGGACCGGTCAACGTGTAGAAATGCGAGAATCCGAACTTCTTATAGTTGGTCGCACGCGAGTACATAGACGATTCGTACGGGTGCAGTCCGATGGAATTATTCGACGCCCCCCACAGTTGGTTGATGGTCGCGTCCAATGCTCGCTCGGCACAAGCTGCTGATACGGGCTGGTGAGCGACGAATCGAAATTCGACATGCTCAAACCCGTCAATCCCATGTATTCGAGGTTTGCGGTACCACCGCCATATCCGGAAGAAAGCATCAAACCGGAGGTCGTATTCTCTTTGATGGAACGAATGTTGGGCATGGAATCCTTGTTGATCTTAAGCCCCGGCACGCGAGACGGGTCGGAGAAGGATTCGGACAGCACATAGATCACCGTACTGTCGGTCATGTTCTCGGTACGAGATGCGTTGATCTTCTTCGCTTCTTTTTCGTATCGTGCCGCGACTTCCTTCATGGTTTCTTCGGAATAGTCGTCAGGCTTCACCATGACTTTCGGATTCAGCTGCCTGGTGAAGGCGACCATCGGTCCGTTGCGCTGCGCATCGTAGACGGAATCCCACATGGACGGCATGTCCCCCATTGCCGAAGAGAAGGTTTTCGCCCAAGATCCGACAGTGCTCACCTGCATGGAATACAGCGTGAAGAACGTTCCCGGCACGATGATCAGCAGTAGTCGCACGATGGCATTCAGCGAGCGCGACTGCTTGTCATCGCCACGGAAAAGCTTGCCGTGACGGCCGTCACGATGATTCAGGAATACGAAAAGCGCAATGAAAGCAACGAATATGACGACGGCGAGCAGAATGGTCCACTGTGCGCCTGCCGGTATGAAGCTCATAAGATTGCCCGCATCGGCTTTGAGGAAGTTCAGATCGCTGGGAAGAATCGCCTCATATCGGATGGATACTTTGAAATGTTCGATCACCGCGATAATGAATGTCACCGCCAGAAATATTGGCGTGGCGATCCAGAAGCGGTTGATGAGCATGAGCAGTATCACATACAGCACGCCCCACAAAATCAGGTTGAGCACCGCCACAAAGTTGAGGTTGGTGAACATTTTGGTGACGAAGCCCCAACCGGTCAGCCACATGTTGTTCGAAAGCTTGACGCGTGTAGCGGATTGACTGACGCCAATCTGTAGCGCTGCCACACCGATGGCGTCGAACACCACAAACAGTATGCCGTACAACCACCCTGGGAATTCCTTACGTTCCTTGGCGGGTGCGTTTGGATCAATCGTCGAGATCTTCAGTTCCTCAATCGTCTCTGTATTCACGGATTCGTTCGTCAAGTGTTTATCTCCACTCGTAACGTGTCAGTTCGCTTCGTTTCCCGCCTTACGGCGACGCCAAGGCACTATTCTCGCAACCATATCTGACAAAAAGCTGTAATGATCGATTTCATCCACAGTTTCTTCTGATTTTCTTACGCATATGTCGATGAAATCGCAAAAGAACGATGAGGGGGGGTATAGACAGTTCGGATGGCAGTATCTAGTTGTCGTCAAGGATTCCGCCGTCCACATAACCGTTGTTGCTGAAATCGGCGAAATTGTTGAGATCGACGGAATTACCGTCGTGCCTCATTCCGGCAGTCGGGGCATAGTCCGAACACCTCAAGCGTATGCCGTTCGATGGTGAATCCGTATTTCTCGCTGATGCCACGCAGCCAAGTTTCGGATGGCGATTCGATTTCCACGGTTTTGCCGCAATTCGTGCATACGAGATGATGGTGATGCCCGTCATCACCACACAGACGGAACAGCTGTTGGCCTTCCAAACGCACGGTATCAGCCTCGCCTGCCTCAGCCAAGGCATTCAATTGACGATATACAGTGGCAAGGCCGACCTTCACGCCTTCGTCTTCCAGCTTGCGATGCAAATCCTGTGCGGAAATGAATTCATCGTTTGCCTTCAACGCATCATGAATCAGTTCTTTTTGTTTGGTGTTGCGCTCCACGCGTCCGTCCGTCAATCTATGTCCGTTCTTGATGGCTTCGCGCGCCGCCCTCCCCTCAGGGAAAGGCTGACGCGCGAAACATGCCGTCATCGGTTTTATTTCAAATCATCCCAGCAGCCGGTCCGTTCAAGATCCGCACAGTTTGCCTGGTGTCGTCGGTCAGCACGGTGATATGCCCATCTTCGCGATCATGACGCACTTCAGCCTTGCAATAGTCGTGCATATTCCATTCGGGATGCTCGGCGATCAGCGCGCGGTCGGTGCCACATGCTGCCCGAGCACATTGACCATAACAGCCGGCTTGAGCAGTTCGGGCTGTTCGAGCGGCCACCCGGCGATGCTCGAATATGCGCGTCGAACTGGTCGAACGAGCACGCTTCGATGGTGTAATGACCGGAGTTATGCGGGCGCGGGGCAAGCTCGTTGACGATAACCTGCTCATTTTGGTAACGAAGAGTTCGATGGCGAGGATGCCGGCCAGTTCGAAGCCTTGCGCCAAACGCAAAGCGAGTTCGTGCGCTTCCTTCGCCACGTCTTCGCTGACTTCGGCCGGAGCGATGGTCATGTGCAGAATATTGTTACGATGCTCGTTGCGCACGATCGGGAAGGTCACATAATCCTTGCCGTTACCGGCAACGAGAATGCTCGCTTCGAATGCGAAATCGACGAATCCTTCGAGAATGCTCGGCGGGAATCCGCCACCGCGATCGGCACGGGCGCGTACCTTTTCGAGATCGGCATCGGATTTCAGCACGGTCTGGCCGTGGCCGTCGTACCCGCCGGAACGGGTTTTCAGCACGGCCGGGTAATGGATTTCACCGAGCGCCGCATCAAGCTCCTCAACGCTGTTGACGGCCTTCCATGGTGCGGTCGGCGTGCATGATCGTTGATGAACTGCTTCTCGTTGACGCGATCCTGCGTGACACGCAGCAAATCGGTGCCTTGCGGGGCTGCAGACAAGGAACGCACTTCGTCGATGGCGTCGGCGTTCACGTTTTCGAACTCGTACGTGAGCACGTCGGACTTTTCAGCCAGTTCTCGGATCGCGGTGATGTCGTCGTATTCGGCAGTGACTTGGAAGTCGGCCACCTGTGCGGTCGGGCAATCCGGAGTCGGGTCGAGCACGCCGATGCGGAAGCCCATGTAGCGGGCGGACAACGCATCATGCGGCCAAGCTGACCGCCACCGATAATGCCGATGGTGGCCCCTGGCATCAGACGTTCAACACGGCCATTGGTTTCCTCAGACAAGCTGGGCATTGGATTCAGCCACCTTTTCCTTCAGAGAGTCACGATATTCCTGCAAAGCATTGGCCAAACGCTCATCGGTGGTGCTCAGAATGCTCACAGCCAAAGACCTGCGTTTGTGGCACCGGAGTTGCCGACTGCGGTGGTGGCGACCGGAATGCCGCCTGGCATCTGCACGATGGACAGCAGCGAATCCCAACCGGACAGCGCATGGGAACGCACCGGCACGCCGATGACCGGCAGGGTGGTCTGGGCCGCGACCATGCCCGGCAGATGTGCCGCGCCGCCGGCTCCGGCGATGATGACCTTCAGACCGTTGGCACGGGCACTATGCGCGAACTCGCCCATCAATTCCGGGGTGCGGTGCGCGGAAATCACCTGCTTCATGTACGGCACTTCGAACTGGTCAAGCATCTCGCAGGCATGCTTCATGGTTTCCCAATCGCTCGCCGACCCCATAATCACTGCGACTTCAGGTTTGTTGTCTGCCATCAAGGACCTCCGAAAGAATCCAAAAGAACATGTTCTTGAACACCGTTTACTTTACGCAATCGGCTAGATGTGCAGCACGATTTTTCCGAAAACGTCGCCATTCACGATCTTGGAGAACGCAAGATGCGCGTCGTCTATCGCATATGCGGAATCGATGACCGGATGCAGATCGGCATGTTCCACGAATTTCAGCAAACGTGCGAAATCCTCACGGGAGCCCATGGTATTGCCCTGCACTCGAATATCCTGGAAAAAGATTCTCGTAAGCTCTGCACCCGGCTGGTCGCCAGTAGTCGCGCCGCAAATGGCGATAGTTCCTCCCGGGCGTACGGATTTGACGGAATGACTCCATGTGGCCGCGCCGACGGATTCAATGACGGCATCCGCCTTGCGCGGCAGTCGCGCACCCGTTTCAAAAGCCGCATCGGCACCGAGCTGCAACACTCGCGCACGCTTGTCTTCGCTTCGTGACGTGACGAACACTTCCAATCCGGCCGCGTGAGCAAGCTGAATCGCCGCGGTCGACACGCCGCCTCCGGCGCCTTGAATAAGCACCGTGTCTCCCGGCTTCACATTCGCCGATGCGAACAGCAGGGAATATGCGGTAAGCCAGCTGGTACCCAATGCGGCAGCCTCATCAAGATTCAGATTCGCAGGCTTGGCGAACACGTTTGCGCTGGGCACCTGTGTGTATTCGGCCATGGTTCCCGCATACCGTTCGGACAGGATCGAGCGTCTCTCCCCCGGCATCACACCGGCGCCATCGGTACCAACGAAGGTATACAAGACCACTTCGGAACCGGCCTTAAGTCCCTTTCGTACGGGAATGTCTTCTTCCAACACGCCAGCCGCGTCCGTGCCGAGGATCATCGGCGTCTGCTCGTCGGAAAGCCCCACACCTTGCAGACTCCACACGTCATGATGGTTCACGCTCGCCGAGTTCACACGAATGGTGGACCAGAATGGCTTGGTTTCAGGCTCAGGCATAGTGCCCACTTCAAGCACGGACAGCGGATCATCATAATTCGTTCCGGTGGCATATACGGCTTTCATGTTCGCGCTCCTTTGCGAATAACGGCTTTTCACGATTGCAAACACCTCTATTGTGCCTCAAGTTGAGAAGACTTTGCGCTCCTTTGCCCGCAACACCCTCGTCGGGGCATACAGTGGATAGATTTCGCAGTTGGTTGCATTGATTGAATGGGAAGGGTGATTGCGCACGATGACCGCTGGCATTTTGAGTTCGATTCACACTCCGGCGGACGTACATGCCCTTTCAGCCCAGCAATTACGCGATCTATGCCTCGAAATCCGCGCCACACTGCTCGACTACGGCAAAAAACATGGCGGGCATATCGGCTCGAATCTTGGCGTGGTGGAGCTCACTGTGGCATTGCACCGCGTGTTCGACTCGCCCCGCGACCGTTTCATTTTCGACGTGTCGCACCAAAGCTACGTGCACAAAATGCTTACCGGCCGCGCCGAAGCATACTTGGACCAATCTCGTTTTGATGAGGTGACCGGTTTCACGAATCCGCTGGAAAGCGAACATGATTCCTTTGTGCTCGGCCATACCGGCACTTCGATTTCTCTGGCCTGCGGTCTTGCCAAAACCCGCGATATGCAGCGCGGCGCCGCTGGCGAAAGCACTATCGGCAATGTTATCGCCATTATCGGCGATGGATCCCTGAGTTCGGCCATTGCGTTCGAGGGGCTGAACAATGCGGCCGAACAGGGCGGTAATCTCATCATCATCGTCAACGACAACGAAATGTCGATCGCTGAGGATTTCGGCGGTATGTACGGGCAGCTTGCCAAGTTGCGTACGTCGAACGGCATGGCCGAACTGAATCTGTTCAAAGCATTCGGCTTGGACTACCGCTATGTGGAGCAGGGTAATGACGTTGACGCGCTGGTGGAAGTACTGAACGAGGTCAAAGACATTGACCACCCGATCGTAGTGCATATCCACACCACCAAAGGCTTGGGCTTCAATGACGAAACGGAAGCCGACAATGGTTCGGATGGCTGCAATCAGACCAATCCTCAACCTCATGCGGGCCAATGCGAGGCCAACCATTGGCAGGATCCGGAGGCCTCGCTCGGCAAACCGCTCGACGCACGCAAATATTATGGCGAAATGGCCATGGCATCGCTGGAACGTCGTTTCGACAATGAGCCGGGATTGGTGGTCATCTCCCCCGCAACCCCGGATCGAATGGCATCACCCGAGATTTTCGTGAACGTGCCGGCGCCCACTACGTCGATACCGGTATCACGGAAGAACATGCCGCCGCGTTCGCCGCGGGCATCGCCAGGGCTGGCGGACGCCCGGTGCTTGCGACTTCCGCCACGTTCTTCCAACGCACGTTCGACCAGCTGCAGCAAGAGTTGGCATTGAATCATGTTCCCGCCACGCTGCTGATTTTCGGCGCGGGAATTTCCGGCGCGGACAATACGCATTCGGCACATTCGATATGACGATGTTCGCCAATGTTCCCGACGTGACCTGTTTGGCTCCCGCGAGCGGCGAACAGATGCTTGACATGTTGGCTTGGGCTACCGGCCCGTCCGAACATGGCGTGGTGGCGATTCGTATGCCCGGCGAGCAGATTCTCGCACTTGAACGTGCCGCCGATATGGCGTTCGACCCGTTGCAGCGTGCCGAAGAGCATGATCCAGCCGTCAATATTGCCGGAGCATGCCCGTTCGCCCGCTATCAGATCGTTCAGCCCGGCAGGATGTGGCGATTCTTGGACTCGGCAACACCATGCCGTTGGCTGCCGAAATTACGTCGGCACTGGCCGAAAATGATGAAGAACATGCTGCGATTACCGCGACGCTTGTTGACGCATTGCAATATTCCACGATGGATGCCGAATTACTGGCGATGCTTGCCGATGGGCATCGTTTGGTTGTTACGTTGGAAGATGGCCAGCTAGAAGGCGGATGGGGTGAGAAAGTCACCGCATTTTATGCCAATTCCAGTAATACCAATGCTTCTCGCGTTCGTGTACTGAATTTCGGCGCCGCCAAAGAGTTCACCGACCGAGTGCCTCTTGGCGAGCTTAACGAACGTTACGGATTGACTTCAGAAACCATCGTCTCTCGAATCCGCGGTATTCTCAGCGAATAATCGATACATAAGCGAATTGGCGGGAATGATCGGTATACCTGTGGACCATTCCCGCCAATCTATAAATCAGCGATCTGTAATCAGCAATCACTGATCATTCTTGATGGCATCCAAAGCGGGAATCTTCACAGCCTTATTGGCCGGGCCGAAACCCGCTACCACACCAACGGCGATCGAAAACAGCATGGCCACCACAAAAAGCCACCACGGAATCACCGAAATGCGAGTCGCATCGTCGCCGCCCATAATCGCTTTGCCGATATTCTCAACGCTGAATCCACCCAAAGACGCCATATTGATGCCTATCGAACCAATCGCGGAAATCAAGCAAGCGATCACACCGCCGACAAGGCCGATCGCACCAGCCTCGCACAGGAACATCATGCGAATATCGCGCACATAGCAGCCAAGAGCCTTCATAATGCCGATTTCGCGCGTACGTTCCGACACCGACATAATCATGGTGTTGGCAATACCAATCGCGGCAACGAAGAACGACACCGCACCAATGCCACCCAAAGCCAACTGGACTGCCCCGCGACTGCTTTCGATCTCCTTACGCGTTGTCTCAACGAAGGAGTACTCAT